>Ga0209427_10001646_pt1 | contig 25896 bp, 18 predicted proteins | sample DeeMarSWOR136_30_FD_187465 | JGI IMG/M metagenome (GOLD analysis project Ga0209427, IMG submission 187465) | Marine sediment microbial communities from White Oak River estuary, North Carolina - WOR-1-36_30 (SPAdes) (version 2) | ecosystem: Environmental > Aquatic > Marine > Intertidal zone >...
TGTGAATATTACTGGTGGCCTTACTTTTCCACTCCTGATAGAAATGTAAATTACGATATCGAAAAATATCCTGATCGCTGGGAAAAATTTGTGCAGTACACCCATAATCAAATTGAAGAATTGATGACCGGTTACGGAAAAGTAGACATTTTATGGCTGGATGGGGGATGGGTTCAACCTTATACCGAACAGGAATTGTGGGATTACAGAACGAATAGGGATTTCAAACAAGTCAATCTCCAGAGCCAGGACATACGTATGGGTGAAATTGTCAAAAAAGCCAGAGCAAAACAGCCGGGATTGATTGTCGTCGACCGGGCTGTTGAAGGTCCCTATCAGAATTATTTGACTCCTGAGAACCGTGTGCCTGATAAAATGCTTCCCTATCCATGGGAGTCTTGCATAACTATGGGAAGCGGATGGTCGTATAGCTTCAATCCTGAATATAAATCAAGTCGGGAATTGATCCACATGTTGGTGGATATCGTATCCAAGGGCGGCAATTTGCTGTTGAATATCGGGCCCAGCCCAGAAGGCACCTGGGACGATGAAGCTTATGAACGATTGGAAGAAATAGGAAAGTGGATGACTGTAAATGGCGAGGCAATATACGGCTCACGGCCGGTCGCTCCTTACAGAGAGGGCAAAGTATGCTTGACAAAACAGGAAGACGGGACAGTGTATGCGGTTTATTTAGGCAGTGAAGACGAAGAGTCTCCGCCTTCTAAGATTTTGGTGTCAACGATAGCCCCCGCTGACAATGCAAGAATATCGATGCTGGGAGTCGATGGAACATTGGATTGGGAACGCGTAGGAAAGGGATTTTTAGTCGATGTTCCAAACTCGGTTCAAAAAAGTCCTCCGTGCAGTTATGCATGGACACTGAAGATTTCTGGAATGTCTGATCTTAAAAAATAAAGAATCGATAAAGCTTCCTAAAAGTTCAGATTTGCCTCTCCATATCGGTTCAGGAGATAGGTTAGAATTCTCCTGGAAAAAGGAGAAGGATACTCTTATGAAATGGATTTCGATTTTAGTAATAATTGTTCTTTCGATATTCATTTCGTGTTCCGATCAAAATCGACTTTTTGAATTTGAATCAGAGTCGTTTAAAATTTCGATAAGCCGGCAAGGCATGGTTAAAAATCTTGTAGATAAGAATACAGGATATGACTATTTAGCAAAAAATATTTCTGCTCCTTTCTTATCCATTCGGATCCAAAATGAAATGCATCTCCCGTTATCGGCTAGTTTTGATGAAAAGAAACAAATCATTTCATTGAGTTTTCAGAACGATATACTTGCCAAGATCAATGTTGAATCAAGAGATGCCCATCTCACTTTTGAATTGGCAGATGTTTCGAACTCGGAAAATATTGATTTGATTGTCTGGGGTCCCTATCCAACCACCATAAATAAAATCCTCGGTGAAACTATCGGCGTTGTTCGTGGAGAAAAATACGCCCTCGGCATACAGGCATTGAATATAAAGACGCTGGGAGGCTATCCCTGGAATGAAAACGATCATCTGCCCCAGATGGACATTTTCGATACGGATGAGAATTATGATACCATGAACGGAAGAAAGGGGGTTCTTTATTCGGTAGAGGCCGCCAAACCAACAAAATATGGAAGTACGCTACAGGCCTACTGCCGTAACAGAAACAGAGACCGGGTCATAAAAAATTGGGAGCATGAAAGATATGTTGCGCCGGCATATAAAGATGGTGGGATCATCGGTTCTAAGATTGCATTGTTTGGCTGCCCTGTAGAAAAAACTTTGGAAACGATCGGGGAGATAGAAATCGAGGAAGGTTTGCCGCATCCTCTCATTGATGGCCTGTGGAGCAAAACAGAGACTTCTGCAGCCGCGGCCTATATCATATTGAATTTCAGCGAAAGGGACATAGAAGCAGCTCTGGAGATCACCCAGAAAGCGGGATTGAAATACTTATATCATTCCGATCCTTTTGAAACCTGGGGACACTTCGAACTGAAAAAAGAGTATTTCCCTCATGGTATCGAAGGTTTGAAGCGCTGTGTCGACAAAGCAGAAACAATGGGAATAAAGGTGGGTATTCATACGTTGTCCAATTTTATTACGACCAATGATCCTTATGTAACGCCGATTCCAGATAAACGTCTGGCAAATGTTGGGAGCAGCGTCATTTCTGAAGGAATCGATGCAAAACAATCAGAAATATTTATCGAGGCTCCTGATTTTTTCAACCAGTTTAAAAGGAATCATCTAAGAACAGTCGTTCTTGGTGATGAGTTGATTCGCTACGGCAGAGTCTCTGAACAAGCACCCTGGAAATTATTAGAGTGCCAGCGAGGCGCCTTTGGAACCACTGCATCTTTCCATGAAAGAGGCGAAGAGATCAGTAAACTGGCTGATCATGGTTACAAGGTATTCTTGACGAACACTGAATTAAGTATCGAAGTCGCTAAAAACATCGCGGAATTATTTAACCAAACCGGTTTGAGACAGATTTCTTTTGATGGATTGGAAGGCAATCATTCAACAGGATTGGGAAATTATGGCGAGGTTCTGTTTACAAAAACTTGGTATGATCATTTGGACGAGGAAATAAAACAGCATTATATTGCTGATGCCAGCCGGTCGGGTCATTTTTTCTGGCATATATACACCCGGATGAACTGGGGCGAACCCTGGTATGCTGGTTTCCGTGAAAGCCAGACTGAGTACCGCTTGCGGAATCAAAAATATTTTCAGAGAAATTTCATGCCGGGGATGTTGGGTTGGTTTAAGATGACTTCCGACACCAGTATCGAAGATATTGAATGGATGCTGGCACGCTCCGCTGCATTTAACGCTGGGTACGCTTTTTATACTGATTATGAATCACTCGAGGAAAACGGTCATTCAGAAGAAGTCCTGAAACTTTTGGACGAATGGGAAAAAGCAAGAATGTCCGGTTCATTTAAGGCTGATCAAAAGCAGCGTATGCAAGATATCGATAACGAATTCCACTTAGAAACAGTCAATGAAAGTGAATGGGCTCTTTATGAAGTCTATTCCCATAAATTCACACATGAAAAAAAGGAAAAACAGCCGGGAGAGCCCTTACACTCCACATTCACTTTCGAAAATCCTGCTGAAAAACAGCCCATGAATTTTATTCTCACCTTATGGGAGGGAAGTGCGAAAGATTTCAATTTTGAGATTGATCATTTCAAACAAATTGAACTGCCTGTCACATTAGAGCCGGGGCAGAGCATAAAATATTCCGGTGGAGATACTGCAACGATTTACAATAAAAACTGGAAAAAGATAAAGGAAATCGGGATAGATGTAAGTAGACTTTCACTCTCAACAGGCACGCACACACTTTCTCTCGATTGCAAATTTTCAGAAAATAAGGAAGCCTACGTGAAGCTGGAAATCAGAACTTTGGGAAGGGCTGAGAGAGTGAAGGCTTCAGGCTGAATCATTTACTGTATTCTTCGGCTCGCTCTCCTCTATCTGCCAGTAAAGCTTGCTTACGCGCCTGTTCGCATCCCGATGGCTTCCCAACCAGCTTAACTGACTTCCAAAGATATTATCACGGAAATAAGGATGCTTCCGACCCGCGTTTGACAGCTGAGCCTTTTGATTCTAAACTGGTAACCGGTAAAATGTTCAATCAGAAAAAGGTGCATGAACCATGAAATCCAGGGTCTTGTTTGTTTACATAATCACGCTCTTCTCAGTCCTTATTCTGTTTAATGTCTGCGGTCAACAAACATCAGGATGGCGAGAACCGATTAAGAAAATGGATGGGGCGACGATTGTAGAGAATCCGATAGAACCATTGAATCCTGAACTGCATATCATATTTGAGGAAGACCTCACCATAGGGGCAGAAGTGGGGGACGAGAACTACATGTTCGGGAGCCAGGTCCTCATGAATACGGATGACGAAGGCAACTTTTATGTTACAGATCGGGACAGAAAAGAAGTTAGAAAGTATGATCCTGACGGACAATTTCTCCACGCAATCGGTAGACCGGGACAGGGTCCAGGAGAGTTTCAAGATATAAGTCAGGTCAGGTTTGATGTTGAAGGAAATATTTATCTGAATGATGTTGGAAGCCAAAGAATTTCTTTTTTAAAAAAAGACGGAAACTACATAAAAGGGATAACGACCCCAACCATATTTGAAAGAGTGGTTATGAATTCGAGGGGATTCTATATCGCCATGTCTGCGGATAATGTGGAGCTGGGAAAGAGTAAAAAGTGGGACTATTTTTACGGTTTATTTGATGAACATTTCAAGCTCCTTGCAGAGTTTTTAAGGTTGCCTCAGGAGGCAAACGCTAAATATAAGAATCCAGATTCTCTGGTACACCTTCTTGCTGATTCGCTCAGTAAAGAGGCGTTTGCGCCATACGTGAGTTATGTCCTGGGTAAGAATGACTCGATATATTTTGGTTATCCTAAGAAATATGAGATCAGGGTGTATTCATCAGATGGAGAGCTCGAGAAGATAATCCAACGAGATTTTAAGCCTGTGGAGATAAGTGAGAAACACAAAGACTATTTCATCCGAAACCTGAGCGAGCAGTTTCTGGCAAAAATTCCAGCTCAAGAAGAGAAAAGAGTTTTTGAGCTTATAGAATGGCCAAAATATAAACCTGCCTATGAGCGATTCACTCTCATGGAAAATGGCTGGATTTTCGTGGTCGTTGATTCTATGCGAGATGGATTAAAGTTGGTTGATATTTTTAATGAGAATGGAGAATTCCTGACTCAGTTCGAAACAGATATCCCAACCGATTGGCTGTACTTCGACAATGGAAAAGCCTATGCTGTAACAACCATAAATGATTATAAATTCGTTAAGCGATACAATTTTGAAATCTTGGAGTATACAGACAATTAACAGTTACGACTGAAGGAATTCTCAGGAGTGTCGGACCTCTAAGAAAAAAACAGAGCTTGAAGTGCTTGAATTCCGGATATTTTGAAACTCTTTACTGCGCTTCGGATAAATTAGTCAATTATACTTACCTCTCCGCATTCCTGCTGTAGACCAATTGACCTCCTACGTATGTCCGCTCAACCTTTAATGACAAAAGGGCTTTTGAGGGAATCGTCAGTATATCGTCTGAAATAACGATAAAATCGGCAAGCATACCAGGCGCGATTTGTCCTTTGATATGTTCTTCGAATCCCGAGTATGCTGATTCCACTGTATAGGCATACAGAACTTCTCTCCTTGTCAGACATTGCTCTGGATACCACCCGCCTTCAGGTTTTCCCTCCGGAGTTTGACGGGTTTCTGCGGCATACATTCCGTAGAAAGGATTCAATGTCTCTCCCGGAAAATCGGAATTGAGCGGTACCCGGACACCGGCATCGAGAAACGAGCGCCAGGCATAAGCACCTTTTATTCTTTCGGGCCCTACTCTGTCTTCAGCCCAAGGCATATCGGACGTTGCATGTGGCGGCTGCATGCTAGCAATGATGTCGAGTTCTTTAAGCCGGGGAATATCTTCAAGCGCGACAACCTGCGCGTGCTCAATACGCAACCGGTGGTCCTTTGCGCCGGACACAGCCTTGATAGATGCTTCATAAGCATCCAAGGTAATCCTGTTCGAACGATCTCCGATCGCATGGGTGGCAACCTGCATACCCGCCTGTAACGATCTTTTTGCCAGTCTCTCTATTTCTTCTTGAGACGTTGTCGTAACTCCAAGCACATCGGGAGCATCACTGTAAGGTTCAAGCATGAGGGCACTCCGTGTTCCGAGCGATCCGTCCTGAAAAATCTTGATACAGCGGATGGTCAGCCAGTTGTCGGGATCGATCTCAGGACCGTTCTGCAAATACGGTTCGATAAGCTCTTCATCCGTGCAGTCAAGCATAATGTAGTACCGGACTTTAAGCTTTTTTTTGACTTTGAGCGACCGAAGGGCATCAAGATCCATTTTTGTTATTCTGGCATCATGCACGGAAGTCAGTCCATTCTTAAGGAGCTCTTCTCCTGCAATCTCAAATGCCTTTTCGCGTTGCTCAACCGTTAAGGCCGGCATGAGTCGTGTCACCATTCCTTGTGCGGCATTTGCCAAAACCCCGGTCGGCGTACCTGTCTCGGAATCTTTATAAATATTCCCTCCTTCTGGATCTGGGGTGTCCTTTGTGATGCCTGCCATTTCCAGTGCCTTCGCATTTGCCCATCCGTTGTACCCGTGCAGACCGGCAAACCAGACTGGATTATCCGGTGAGACAGCGCTCAGCTCATGCCTAACAGCAGTCATTTGTTCTTTCCATGCACCGTCATCCCATCCCCATCCGTCGATCCAATCTCCTGGAGTTGTCTCTGCAACACGTTCTCTCAGTTTTTGCACCACCTCCCGTGGATCGTTGACACCCTGAAGGTCTATGCGCATCTTGATCCGGCCCAGGTTGAGCATATGCCCATGCGATTCAATGATTCCCGGCATGACATCTTTACCGCTCAAATCCACTTCTTCTGCAAGAGGATACGCTTCTCGTATCTCTGCATTCGTTCCTACGTCTATGATGAATCCCTCTTCTATTGCAAATGCCTCAGCCTCCGGCATGTCTTCATTCATGGTGACGATATGTCCATTCATAAAGATACGATCTGCCTGAGATGTTTTGCTGCATGAGACAGCGCATAAAATTGCTGTACATAACAGCAGATAGAATGTTTTTTCAAGTTTTGGTTTTCTCATATTGAACAGCCTCCTTTCCACCTTCTTTCATTCCTTAAAACCTATACCACACAGATACCTTTTGGTCAAAAGCAGAGTAATCTGGAAGAGCGGTGTATTCATCCATCAGGATAGAGAGTCTTTTTTGTATTATTTGTCTACATAAAAATTATTGAAACATGTCATTGAATTATTTTGAAATACAAAATACAAAAGACAAACCTTGAGATAGAAGCAACTGTTGTGATAATCTCGGGGCGGATGCGATATATCAGGAGCCAAGAAGGTCATGAATAAACAACAGTCAAGACGAAAATTTCTTAAAATCATCGCGCTTTCTCCGCTGGTGTATTATAGTTTAGGATGCGTAGGACGAAAGAAGCATGCGAAGCCGCCCAATATCGTCATCATTTTCCTGGATGATTCGGGGTGGGCGGATTTCAAACCCTTCGGAAATCCCGAATATGTGACGCCCCATGTCCGTCAGCTGGCCCGGGAAGGATGCTGCTTTCATCAGTTTTATGTACCGCAGGCTATCTGTTCCGCTTCGCGTGCGTCCCTTCTTACCGGGTGTTACCCCGGGCGGACAAAGGTTTTCGGCGCACTTCCTCCTGAGGCTCGGGGATTGGAACCAAAATACGCAACCATGGGAGAGGTGTTGAAGGCTCAGGGATACAACACGGCCGTATTCGGCAAATGGCATGTAGGAGATCAGCCCGACACGCGTCCGTTTGCCCGGGGATTCGATGAAAATTGCGGTTTGATGTATTCCAATGATATGTGGAAATATCACCCTAGTAATCCGGACTACTGGGGACATTGGACTCTCCAGTACTGGGATAATGGAAAGATCAAGATTGATGCGATGACAAAAGATGATCAGCCCATGCTGACGACATGGTATACGGAACATGCGGTCGATTTCATCAACCGGAATAAAAACAACCCCTTCTTTTTGTATGTTCCGCATTCCATGCCTCATGTGCCGATATTCTGTAGTGAAAAATTCAAGGGAAAATCTGGGCTTGGTCTCTATGTCGATGTGATGATAGAAATCGACTGGTCCGTTGGCCAAATCATGGAGGCACTCAAAACAAACAGCCTGGAAGGTAATACCATAGTGATATTCTCATCCGACAACGGCCCCTGGATCAGCTACGGAAACCATGCCGGGAAAACCCCTTACCGAGAGGCGAAAGCAACCACTTTCGATGGAGGAGTCCGGTCCGCCTGCATTATCAAATACCCTAAGGAAATAAGCCCCGACACCGTTTCTGAAAATGTTTTTTGTTCCATCGACATCCTGCCAACGGTCTGTCATTTGACGGGCGCGAAACTTCCGGACAATGAGATTGATGGTAAAAATGTGTGGGACCTTATTGTTGGCAAAAAGGATTCTCCAAATCCTCATCAATACTATGCCTTCTCTTGTGGGGAAAAATTGGAAGGTGTCATCAGCGCCGATGGAAGGTGGAAACTTCACCTGCCGCACACCTATGCAACGTTGGTTAAAGCCGGGAAAGATGGTCTCCCGGGGACTTACAAAAGGGAACCTATCGAATTGTCACTTTTCGACATGAAAAATGATCCTTATGAGAGAGTCAATGTGATCGCACAATATCCCCAGATCGCCGCTCAATTGCAAGAGTCTGCCGATCAGCACAAAAAGAAATTCTACAGCGATGACGATTCATCTTTTGATGGTTTATCATATTGAGATAATCCTGATGGATTAAAGGAGGCTGTGTGGATTCCAGCTCAGTTTCACCGTTTCCTGATGAGACGCTGGATATCCAGGATTGGAGGTTGATCCTTGAAAGAAATGGAAGACGAAGAATTATCTGGTAAGGAATGGGCAGAGCTTCTTTCCAAAGAACGGGAACTGAGCGACGAAAAAGTAATCATGACCGGGATATTTAGCCGGACTTTGAAGATCAACAAAAATGACTGGGACAAACATTTCACCAACTCCGTGGGTTTTGCCTTCAAACAAGGAAAAGAGGTTGAGATTATTGCCTTGAAGACAGGAGATAGGAAGGGAAAAATTCCGGAATGGGTATGGAATCGTCTCAAGGTTTATCCCGGCGAGAGATACTGCATCACCGAAAGATATGGCAGGTATTATCTCAAAAAACTGGAATTGAGTAAACGTATAACATCGGTTCCAGGCATAACCGTTATAGATACCTTTAAATGGGATAGTGTCAACAGGATGTATGCAGATTTTTTAGACATCCAGCGGATAACATCTAGAAACATAGAGCGGCTGCTTGGTTTGGTAGGCAAGTTCAGGTACGATCCTCTTTCCCCGTTCGATAAAATGACTGGTAGGATCGGATGCCTCGGACGAAAAGAGCTGTTGGGTAGACCAAATAAAGGGGATGAACAGTTTTTGCACCAATATCTACAGCACCTTGCAGACACCCAGCTCGAAAATGGGAGTTGGGAAGATAACACCATGGTCACGGCTTTTAACATCATAAAGCTGCACGAGGCCGGTGCCACATCAAAGAATCCTGTTCTTGAAAGAGGAGTGGAGTGGCTGCTCTCGACCTCCGAACCTCATGGATTCCCTGGTCTTTTCATGCTCTCAGAAAAACTGGTCTCCAGATTCAATGCATGGAAAGCAAGGCAGCCGCGGGGCCATTCCGGGAGGCCTCATAGGAGAACGACCGACGGTGAAGCACGCAAGTATCTGGAAAACAGGGATGTGCTTTCAAGTATCTCTGCCTGGCCCTGCGAGCTTAGGCTCACATGGACTTCTGGAATTGCGGTTGAAGCCCTGCTCCGCTGTGGCTTGCACCAAGAACCAAGGGTTGTCAAAGCGATCAATACATTGTTGAGAATAAATGAACGAGGCAGATGGTGCGGTTGTGGGTATTTTGATACAAGAGAAATAAATTTTGTTCCTGAGTCGATTGATCCTATTGACTTCAACCGAATTCCTGTTTTTAGATTTTCTCTGGACGATATGTCCGCAGCGCGCTTAGTTTGCGATAATCATCGTCTCTTGGCGCTTAAGGTGAGTGAAGACCGGGCCTTTCTTACAACTCGTTTCCGGAGCACCGGCGAATGTCCCATGGTCGTGTTAAGGGCTTTATCATTCCATCCCCAATTTCCAGGTTCGAGTTTCGAGGCGAATTCCACTCTGTCCTGTACGGGTTACCTAGGGACGGACGGAGTAGAGGAAGATGCTTATCTTTCTTCTGTCTTCGGGTTGTTGACAGGCATGACTCATGCTTTTGCTGCCTCCCTGGTACTGCGCTCAATCCCCGCCCTGATTCGCAAACAAGGCAAGGACGGATTATGGCGCGAAAAACCCAAAAGGAGATGTCCTTCTCCTTCCAAGGAAGAAAGCTCTTTTATGATCCTGAGAGCTTTGAAAAAGTTCGGCTTTCTGGATTCGTTGCTCCCGTAGCGATTATTGCCCGTTGGATTGTTTAATCTTCAAGGACATGGCTTTAGGGGGTTAATTCGACAGATGCTTTTAGCCTACGATCCAATAGAGTAGAAAAATTATTTGGCTTATCGACATTGGTTTGAGAATGGTGGACGATACAGGATTCGAACCTGTGACTTCTTTCGTATCACGATCTCGACCGGCATATCTGGAGTCTATGGGGTGTATGCTCTTTTCGCCCTATTGTTACTTATGTTGTCCGGTATGAAATATGGGTCGTGGGGATGGCAGAAAGTCCTTCACTCTTATTTTTTTATCTTTCTTAGATGCCTCTTGTGGAATTAATGATTCTCTTCCATTTACCTATTGAGCACGTCGGCTCTGAATCCTAACTCGAAATACCGACCCCGCCAGGGAAAGCCCAGCTCGGTGTAAATGAATTTGTCGAATACGTTAGTGACTTTCAGGAAAAGCTCGACACGGTTCCATCGATAAGCGGTGACCACATCTATGTTGAAATAAGATGGGATCTTTAGCAGTTCATTGGTATCGATGTCCAGCCAGGAAGAGGAGGACGCCAACAAGCCCAAAAGAGCTATGCGGAAGTTTGCTGCGGGAAAGACCTGAAAATCGAAATTCAGGTTGTGCTTGGAAAGCACAGTCAGAGGCTGATCATCACTCTCGTTCCAATGATCGAGGAACGTGTAGTTCAGCGTCAGGGCTATATTCGGAAACGCTTTCTGCCATTGAAGCTCGAACCCGTCTATGCGCGCCTTTCCGATGTTGAAATAGATGCGTTCGAAATCGTATTCCGGGAGGCGGACGCTGTCGATCAAATCCCTGAAACGTGTCAGAAAAATGGCTCCACTCAATAAAAAATGCTCATTATAGGTAAATCCCAATTCCCATATGGTGCCAGTCTCGCTCAAAAGATCTGGATTCCCTGAAGAGTCGGAATACATCGACCTCATGGACGGAAACCGCGATTTCTGGGAAAAGGAAAAATGCAGGTCCAGCTGCCGGAGCGGCGTGTATTTGATACCGACAAGGGGATTGAGCCGTGAGGTGTTCTCGCCGGTGAATTTATTGAGGTAATCGAGGCTTAAGCCTGCAACCAGCACCCAGTTATCGGCGAATGTAAAATGATCTTCCAGGCCCAGGGAAGATGTGCCCTGGTCGTACTCATTCCAGGGATCGCCCGCGTCATCCTGGGTTCTGGCAATGTCTCGCTGGTAAGAAAAGCTGAATTTTAACTTGTTTGAGCGAGACATGAAGATATCCGCCAGACCGAAGACACCGTAAACAGAATTATCATGTGTGCTCTCGAACCGCATTTGAGTCAGTTCACGATCCGTGAACATGTCGAGAACATTGTCATGTTGAACATAAAACGCCCTGTAGCGGATAATGGATTTTTCGCTGAGAGCCGTGTACCCGCCTGCATTGAACGAATAGCGGTTCCATTTTTTGAATCTCCAGAAGCGCGGTCTGGAAGCAACGATATCCGGAGGCATGCCGTAGTCGGACAGGTGAATTCCCGCATTCAATAAGATTTCTGTGCTGTTGGAGGGAATGAAATAGAATTTCCCATTCAGGTTGAGCCTTTGATAATCGGTGTTGGTCCTCTCCAGTCTTTCACCGGACTCCTCATCTGGAATGTAATAACCGTCCGAATCCTGATACTGCAGGCTGCCGGAAAACGCCCACCGGTCAAGCTGGAAGCCGGAACGCAAGCCGAGGTTCCGTGTGTTGAACTCACCGTAGTAAGCATGCAGCGATAACGTGGGCTTGCCTGTGGGACGCTGGGTGATGACATTGACTATTCCACCCAGTGTGTTAGGCCCGTAGAGGACCGAAGAAGGTCCTCTGGTTAACTTGAGAGAGTCGATCCCATCGGCGGAAACCGTTTTCAAATCAAACGTGCTGTAGTAGGGCTCATAGACGGGAATGCCGTCAACCAAAAGGGCTATTCTCCGGGAATCCACACCCCTGAGTTTCAACGTATAAACGGACTTGTCGCCGAATGTCACCGAAACTCCCGGTGCATAGCGGATGGCTTCAGAAAGGTCGAGGGGCTTGACCTGTTCTATCTGCGTTTCATCCAAAATTGTCACTGAAGATACCGGTCGGTCTTTGGGGGCTTCTCCGACCACCAGAATTTCTTCGGTGATAACCGGTGTTTTTTCTTCCTTTTTCTGTTCCTCCTTGGACTTTTCCTCCTGCGCGTGAACAAAACAGAATGGTGCACTCAGAAAGAACAGAAACATAAAAAAGAGGATGAATCTGAAGGGGAATGAACGTGTCCGCATGATTCCTTCTCCTTTTCAAACACGGAAGGCCCAACTTTTTCAGGTTGAACCCTAACGGTCTAGGGGCATGGCGTGACGCTTTAGCCCCGTCGACTCGGAGTAAGAGCTAAATCTAGCAAAAAACACAAAAAAAAGTCAAGAAGCAGAATCGCTCAACAAAGCAGTCGTAATGGTTTTTTGGGACGGAATAAATTATGAATTTGACATCTAATATGTCCGATTATACAATCTGTTCGTTACTTCTTAATATCATGTGATAGTTTGATGAAAATATTTGCTTTTACTGGAATTTCCGATTCAGGTAAAACACACATAATGCGGAAACTAATCGGTGAACTCAAAAGTAGGGATTACACTGTATCAATCATAAAACATTGCGCCCACGGTTTTGACCTCGAAGAACAGGGAAAAGACTCAGCTCAATTTATGGAAGCTGGATCCGATTCTGTCTGTATGTATTCTCCAGATGGAATAGTCATCTTTCAGCAAAAAAAGACCGAACTCAATGTCAAAAAGATTTCCAGAGAGTATCTTAAATGCAGCGACATTATCCTGGTTGAGGGAGCTAAATCAGAAAAAGAACTCAAAAAAATCGAGGTGCTGCGCAAAGGATTTTCTGAGAAAATATCAGTCTCTCCAGAAGAACTGATCGCCGTTGTTTCAGATTTTGATGCGGGAAAAGACATCCCTGTGTTTCATCCGGAAGACATTGGAAAAATTGCCGATTTCCTGGAAAATTATCCTCATGAAAAGGAACCACAGTTTCGACTCGATATCAACGATGTATCCATACCTGTGAATCCCTTTGTCCAGAAAATATTCGGCAACACCCTGATGGGAATGATCCGTTCCTTGGAGGGGATACCGGAAAATCCGGAATGTATCACTCTATCCATGTCAAGAAAGGGAAAAAAAGATGAAAAAATTTAAATCCGTAATGTGGCTGTTCCTCTTCGGCTCAATATGGGGAATAAACGAAGTCTTCCTGGGAGAAATCTTCTATCGTAATGAGGTTCAAAATTCATCGGTTATCCTGACGGTTATGGCTCTTTTTTTACTGGCGATATCCCGCGGCATGATCAACAAGCCCGGATCTTCGACCTTGATCGGGATATTTGCTGTTCTCTTCCGTTTGGCAAACACAGCTCCTTCTTACTGTCATCTTCTCGGAATCTTCCTTTTAGGCGCCACATTCGATGTCTTTTCCTCTTTGCTCGTGAAAAACGAAGAACAAGCGCCGCTTAGATGGGGCGCTGCGGGCATGCTGAGTGCTTTTGGGAACAATGCACTCTTCGCTCTTTTGATCACATATGTCTTTCGTTATGAATACTGGATAGCGGGTGGATTTTCAAAGGTTTCCCAGCACATTTTTATCAGTGGGAGCATTGTCACCGTTATAGCTGCACTCGTTGTACCTCTGGGATTTTTTGTCGGCAAAAACGGAGGTCTTCTTTTTGACCGGCATCCACGCTGGTCCTATGCTGGTACCATCCTCGGATCGCTCGCTCTCTGGACAGTTGCGACGTTTTTAGGTTGACCGATGCAGTCCGATCAGGTTGTTTGTTTGCCTTGAAGAAAGCATTACATTTCTTGGCTGTCAAAGACAAGAATTTTCTTTTGTGCTTACTCCAAATCTCTCACAAATTTTCCTCAATCACCACCTCTTAACATCCTGAAATAAAATTATCACATCCAAAACGATACGGTTAACGACTCCTCTATCTCCTTGGCTGCCGTCAAGAGCTCCTGTTGGAGAACACGAGGCTGAGGCGGCCGATGATTCTCATCTGGCCACCACAGGAAGGGAAACGCATTTAGTCCACTTCAGAGACCTTACAAATCATCTAATGCTTTCCATTAAACCGTGCCTTTTGGCTGGGACTCGACCTGTGCGGATGAACTGGATAAGAGAATTAAAAAATGAGAGGAAAGAGACATGATAACCGTCAATAATGATAAAAGAACATGAAAAGTGAATGGAAAAATTTAGATTGACAAAATGTAATCACAATAACTACAATAAGAATGTAATTCATGTAGTAACAATGAAAAAGAAAAATTTTTATCCCGTGCGCGTTGGGATCCGAGAGGCGAAAATCAATCTCAGTAAACTCCTTAAAGCCGTTCAGAAAAGCGGTATGGAGATCGTGATCACAGACCGAGGCAAGCCGGTAGGTAAGCTAGGGCTTGTCTCTCCAGAAACTCTCTCCGTGGAAGAAAGAGTGGAAGAATTAGCGAGGCAGGGTTGGATCGAGCCTCAGACATCCGAAAAATATCCCCTTTCCCATCTTCCCCTCCCCCTCCGTGCTGGAAAGGCCCAAAAATACCTAGAGGAGGATCGGACCTTCCGGGCAAAATAGGAATTCATGAACAGGCAAAGCAAAAGCCGTGATGAATACAGCGTCGTTTATTGGGACTCTTCCGTTATTCTTTCAGTCCTTTTCGAAGATGCCCACAGCAAAAAAGCATTGGTGTGGCTAGGAAAGAAAGGAATTCATCTGATTTCGTCCTTGGGTTATGCTGAAGTGTGTGCTGTGATATCGCGACTAAAAAAAGGAAAGATGTTATCCGATGTTTTTTTCGATGCGGCATTGGATACCCTGACATCAGGCCCTTTCAGGCATTTGAATATCCAGCCTGACCGGAAAAGGATCGTTTCGTTATCGGCGAAATGGCCACTTCGGGGAGCCGACCTCTGGCATATGGCGCTTGTTAAAACACTCCAGGAACAGATTCCGGGATTGATTCTGCTCACTCTCGATGACCGAATGAGAGCAGCTGCTGAAGGGGAAGAATTGACCGTGGCTCCCTGAAGCGTCTGGGCCACTTAATCCCGCATACTTTTCAACCTGGCAAGTCTTTGGCGGGCATCGTCGACTTCGGTGAGGTCTGGGTCGGCGTCTTTCCAAACCTCGAGGAACTTCTCGTAATGTTCGATCGCTTTTCCCGGCCAGCCTCGCTGTTCCGAGATCTTGCCCAGCATGTAGAAAGATTTTGCATGGATGTCCCAGCTCGCAACTCGGCCTAGCGTCATTTTGGAGATCTTTTCATACTCCTCCTGCGCCTTCTCCAGATCTCCGCTCCGGTAGGAGGCCAAAGCCAGAGGTTCGAAGTACCAGGCATATAATCCCATGTTTCCTCCCACACCTGGGTAAGGAAACGCCAGAAGTTCTTGGGCCTTTCGGAAATGAGATATGGCCTCTCCATAATCGCCTCTTTCCAGTGTGATGTATCCCTCTGCCAGAGAAAGTTGTCTTGTCATGCTCTTTTGGAGGCCAAATTTAGTAGTCTCTATTCTTTCCCTCAGTTTATCCACAAATTCCTGGGCCTTGTCGAATTGCTTGGCTTAAGCGTAGATACAGATTCTCGTCAATGGCCATGTGACTTCACCTTTTTCAATCTCCTCGATTGCCCTCTCGATATTCCCCCTTCTCAAGGCTAGAGCTGCAAGCTGGTCATGGAAATCCCGAATCCCATCTTTGTGTTGCATCTCCTCTGCCCTTTTCAATCCTTCTCTAAACTTTTCTTCAGCCTTATCAAACTTTCCCTGCAGGCAAAACAAATCGCCAAGAGAGTACCAGCCATCCAAATGCATCACTTCGATTTCCAAATCGAATATTTTTCTGAAAACTTTCTCGGCCTCCTTCTCCTCGGTTGCCAATAGAAACTCCTGCCGGAAACTATGTGGTGGATGTGGCTGTTCGGCTTCAAAGTACAGCTTGAGACGGCCGATGCTGCCCGTGATTGAAAATCCTTTTATTTCTTTAACGTGGTTGGGGAAGAATCTGTTGAAAACGCAAGAGATTCGGCTAAAACGAAAGCGGCCTGGGGATACATTGTGTGCTTCGTACTCTTGAGCCAAATCCTGCAATAGGGGTACACTCCAGTAAATGGGCAGAGAGAAACCTTCCATCACAAACTAAGCCTGAAAGCTGAGGAAATGGACTTCAAAGAAAGTAAAGAACATCTGGAAAATTGATTTTGATTCATACAAGGAGTTCTGGAAGGAGTTTAATGTTTCAGGAAAAATCAATGCAAATCTAAATTTTGGAGAAAATTATGGTGTTCTGTGTGTTATATAAATAAGGCAGGTCAGGATGCCTACACAGACCTGGAGGATCGGATGAAGAAATTTTTCACGACTGTGTTGATAGTCTCGGCTTTTGTGTCACTGCACAGCAAGGACATCCAGAAATCTCAAAAAGACAACTGGAATCGACAACCATGGACTGAGCTGTCTCGGAATGAGCTGCAAGACAACAGGGGCACAGTGATCACAACAGGACCTTCTCAGAGCACCCAAGTCGGGATCGATATTCTGGAGCGTGGTGGGAGTGCCATCGATGCTGCTTTAGCCAGTTCTCTTTACCGAATCACTCTGGATATGGGCTACATCGTGAGTTTTGCCGGTATTTTTATGATGGTCTATTATGAGGCCAGCACAGGAAAGGTCTATTCCTTGAATGCCTGTTTCAAAACTCCGTTGGAGGAACATGACGCGCTTACAATTCCTACTCGTGAGATCCCGAATGGCAGGGGAGTGATGGTTCCTGGTTTCATGGCTGGAGTGCAAGCGGCCCATGACAAGTTTGGAAAGCTACCCATCCAGGATATTTTCCAGCCGGCCATAAATCTTGCAGAGAATGGATTTCCCCTTTCTCAGGGGAGATTAGAACTCATCCACAATCACTGGCATGTATTGGGTGTACTTCCGGAGGCGAGGAATGTATTTTTAAAAAGAAGGTACGGCCTTTTCCGGGGATATCAGGTTGGAGATCTTTTTCTTCAGCCCGAATTAGCACACACGCTCAGGCAGGTCGCCTCCCATGGGGCCAATTACATGTACACAGGCGATTGGGGACGCCGCTTCGTCGATATCGTACGCCGAGAGGGAGGAAAAATCACACTCCAGGATATGGAGGCATACGAACCTGTCTGGGCAGACCCGATGCATACGACATTCAACGGCTACGATATTCATGCGCTGGGATATCCCAGCTTGGGAGCCATGAAGGTCGTTTTGGGCATCAACCTAATGGAGTGCGCCAACTTGACAGCATTCGACCATTGCACTCGGTCGGCGGATGCGTTGTACAGGCTTATGTACTGTTCCCGGGTTGGAGAGTTCTTTGACTTCCCCTATGCACCTGAGATTATCAAACTACACATCCCCCAGGGCGACTTTTCATATGAGTCCTGTGCTAAGAAGGAGAATGCTCAGTTGATCTGGAACAACATCGAAAACGGAGAGTGGCCAGCGATAGAACGCCACGTTGCCCAGTCAGGACATAATCCTCCCGGCCATTCCGAGGCCATCATTGCCATGGATACCGAAGGAAACGTGGTGGCGGTCTGCCATACCATCAATGCGGATAATTGGGGAAACTCGGGAATATTCGTAGACGGCATTTCGATCCCTGCACCCACTTATCATCAGCGGACGCGGATCCATAAGGTAGGCCCAGGCGCTTACATTCCCGATACGACCAATCCTATTCTGGTGCTGCGGAATGGGATACCGGCTGTGGCATCCAGCTGCATAGGGAGCGATCTGCACAGCGCCACCGTTCAAAACCTGTACAATATGCTCCTTTTCGATATGAACATGTCAGAATCCCGGTCAACCGGAAAATTCCAATCCTTAGACTGGAGTCGGTTGAGCATGAAAACGAAAAGGGGCGAATTTTCCCAAAGTCTCATCGATGCTGTCCAAGCTATGGGGTTGAGTATAACGCTTGTGGACAACTGGCCGAGCGAATACTGGATCGGGCTGAGGATAACTCCTCCAGTGCTTCAGCAACACAATATGAATCAGCAGGTGCAAAAATGAAAATGACTCTTCTGAAAATTCTTGTTTTATGCGCAGCTATTCTTCTAACGGGAAGTCAGATTTTTGCTTCCCATTGGGAATGGGGTTTTAAAACAGGCATCGTTCGGTCCAGGGCAGGTTTCTCGCACGATCTTCCCTATATCACACTCGCGCCCATCGATGAGTTCACCTTGGGTTCGTATTTATCCTTTTTTTTCATCAAAGACCAACTCGGATTGCAGCCAGAGATCAATTACTCGGTCAAAGGATTCGATGTTTTAGAGGAAGACTTCGGGCAGGAAGTTTCGTCCAAATACAAAATATCTTATTTCGAGATTCCTGTTTTGATCGCCTGCAAATTCCTGCTGAGAGGGCGTTTCAAACCAGGCCTCGTGGCCGGACCCTATCTTGGGTTTGCCCTCAAAGCTAGGGAGGTTCAGACCGCATTCAGCAGCACAGAAATAAGGGAACTGGATGATAATCTGAAAAAAACGGATTTCGGGCTCTTATTTGGCGGGAATGTCCGATACCGCTTGGGTTCCATGCATGTCCTGCTGAGCGTGCGTTACAGCCTGGGGCTTGTCAACATCTCGAAAAATATCATGGATGTATCCTATGATTTCGGAGAGAGAGATACGATAAAAAACAGATCCCTCACCATTTCGCTTGGTATTTCCTACATCCCTCGAGCTCCCCGATAATCAAACAGAATTTACTCATACCGCAACGAATCCACGGGATTTGTGTTCGCCGCTTTGATGGTTTGATAGCTGATCGTGCCTCCATCTTCTCGGCTTCCATCAGGAGTTCGTGTTGGACATGATGAGGCGGTGGCAGCCGTTGCTGCTCGTGATTGAAAACCCTTTTATTTCTTTAACGCGGTTTGGGAAGATTCTGCAGGAAACGCAAGAGATTCGGTTAAAACGAAAGCTGCCTGAAGATACGATGTCGGGCAGAGTGCGAAACATTCCTTGCAGGAATTGCACTCCTTCGAGGCTATTTCCGGAATGAAACTTATCTCCCGTCTTGCTCCGCAGTCCACAAATCCAACGGCATTTTTCTTCTTGACCTCAGCACAGTATCTCACACATAGACCACAAACAATGCAAAACGAGGACTCTTTTTCAAAACGGTCTTTGTCTGCTCCATACTCTTGAGCCAAATCCTGCAATTGGGGTGAACAAGGAGCATGAGCCAGCAGAAACTCTAAAATTAGTTTGCGAATTTTATCGACCTTCTCAGACCTGGTTCTTACGATCAAATCCTGTTCTACCGGGTAAAGGCAGGCAGCAACGAGGTTTGTCCAGCCGCGAACTTCGACTTCGACTGTGCACATTCGACATGCACCATAAGGTTCTAATTTCTCATGGTAACAGAGCGTAGGGATAAATATATCTGCTTTTTGGGCGGCCTCCAGAATGGTCATCCCTTCCGCTGCTTTCACCTCTTTTCCATCTATCTGTACAATGATTTCACTCATCTTTTTTTGCTTCCCCATTATCATTCTCTTTTCTCTGCCGGGCTTATCACCTTTGCGATGCTCGTCTCATACTCATCCCTGAAGTAGCGCAGCGTGCTCAGGAGCGGGTCGGCAGCGGTTTTCCCTAACGCACACAAAGAGGCCGCTCCCGTGACATCGGATATCTCCTCCAAAAGCTCGATGTCTCCCTCTCGTCCCTTTCCATCACAAATATTGGTCAGAATCTTGAGCATCTGCCTGATGCCTTCGCGGCAGGGGACGCATTTGCCGCACGACTCATTAGACAGGAAGTCAAGAAAATACCTAGCTACATCGACCATACTGGTATCTTCATCCAACACCAGCATGCTGCCTGCACCGATCGAAGCTCCCAGTTTTGCGAGCTCATCGAAATCCAGAGGTTTGTCGAGGAGACTTTCGGGAATAGAACCTCCCATAGGTCCTCCGAAATGAATCGCTTTGAGTTTCTTTCCCTTTGGAATTCCACCACCGATGCCGTAGACGATCTCTCTGATGGTGGTCCCAAAAGGCACTTCTGCTACTCCTGTATTGATGATATTTCCGGATAAGGATACAAGTTTGGTTCCCTTACTCCGCGCTGTCCCGGTGCTGGCATACCATTCAGCGCCCTTATTGATTATCAGGGGGACGTTAGCCCAGGTTTCTACATTGTTCAGGACACTCGGCTTTTTCCAAATACCCTTTACCGAAGTGTGAATATATTTGGGTCTTGGCTCCGGGGTATTCCCTTCTATCGACCTCATCAATGCGCTGGACTCGCCGGAAACGAATATCCCTATATCAAGATGCACCTCAACATGAAAATCGAAGCCGGAGCCAAGGATATTTTCACCTAAAAGTCCGTATTCCCCCGCCTTAGCGAGGGCTATATCGATATTTTTTTTTAATTGAGGCGCGTCATGACGGGCGTAGATGAATCCTTGATGGGAGCCGATAGCATAGGCTCCGATTATCAATCCTTCCAGCACACTGTGCGGATTTCCCGAAAGGATGGCTCTATCCATATACGCCCCCGACTCTCCTTCATGAGCGTTGACGATCACGTACTTTTCTTTCCCGGGGGCATTACGGGCAGTATCCCACTTCCGGCCGGCAGGGAATCCACCGCCGCCCCGGCCACGCAGGTTGGCTTTCTTTACTTCGTCAATAACTTCCTCGGGGCTCATCTCCAGAAGCGATTTGGATAAGGCCGAATAACCGCCGACAGCCAGGTAGTCATCGATGCTCCTGGGATCGATCTTGGTGTTATTACCGAAAATTTGCCTCATCTGGTTCTTGTAAAAGGGTATTTCAGAAAGATGTGCCGATTTTTCGCCGGTATCCGGGTTCGTATAAATGAGGTGGTCGATCACTTTCTTCCCTAGAACGGTCTGAGAGACAATTTCCGGGATATCCTTCGGCGTTACCTCCACATAGCAGATCTCTTCAGGATAGATAACGACTACAGGCCCTTTTTCACAATAGCCATGGCAGCCGGTCGCTCTGATCTCCACTTTGGCCTTTAAATCCTTTTTGTCGACTTCTTCTTCAAAGGCGCTGATAACTCTGCCGTTACTAAGGCCGAGACAGCCCATTCCCGCACATATCGCGATACAGGGCTTATCGGGATCTCTTACTGACAAGATCCCCTTCCTGAGTTTTTCCAATTCAGAAGCTGAATTTATTCTTGGCATAAAACTCCCTTACTCATAGTTCTTCAAAACATCTTTGACCTTGTCGGGTGTTAACCTAGCGTGATGTTTCCCATCGACGATGATCTCTGGTCCTAAATTACAGCAGCCGAGGCAGGTGCCGGTCTCCAGGCTGAGCTTTGCATCAGGATCAATTTCACCGGATTTGAATCCGATTAAGTCTTGAACCGAATCGAGGAGACGTGTCGAACCACGAACATAACAGGAAGGGCCCATACATACGTGAACGTCATTCCGTCCCTTAGGAATCAAACGGAAGGTTTTATGAAAGGTAACGATCTGCATGATCCGGCTTAACGGTACGTCCAATTTCTTACTGATCCTGTCTAATACCTCTTGAGGAAGCCATTGATTTTTGTGCTGAATTTCCAGTAATACTTGAACCAATGAATCGGCTTTGCCCTGGTGTTTGTTTATAATCCCATCGATGCTATCGTTATCTACTGCCACCGTACTCACGTTCTGACTTCTTGCTGAAACATTCAGGTGTCTCGATACTTCAGACGGGCTTAAGCCCAATTTTGCGGAGATTTCACCGGTTGAATGAGGCCTCTCTCGCAGGAGCGCCATAATTTGGCTTAATGCCAATTTATCACCGATTAATTCATCAAATAGCCTGTTGAATTCTTCACCGGTGAAAAATTCAGTATAGACTTCTTCTGTTTTATCAGGCACTCTGAGCCTCTCCGATTGCACCAGCTTGATATAGGGAATGAGCTTCGTAACCGCCTCGAGTTTGAACCTCAATTCATGTTCGTCAAGGCCTTCGCCCTTGCCAAGGGGACCCAACTTCTCTATCCTGGGGACAAATTCATTCATGATATTGGCAAAACGGATTCCTTCACCGGCAGATACCCATTCGAGTCTCAACCTCTCGGGATTCAGCCCGATGTGCTCCAGCAATTTCTTGCATATATACGTCATAGCAAGTGCATCGTAATTTCCATGGGTCACATAATGGCAGTCATTCAGATGGCAGCCTCCGATAAACACAGCGTCCTGTCCGGTCGCAAATCCCCGGAATATGTGTGCCGGGTCGACTCTGCCGGAACACATCACCCTTATCACACGGATATTGGGAGGGTATTGAAACCGGGAAACTCCAGCCAGGTCCGCCCCTGCGTAGCAGCACCAGTTGCAGAGAAATCCTAAAATCTTCGGTTCGAATGTATGCCCTGCAGCCATTCTCAATCCACTCCTAAGGCAGTAATATTCATTTGTGGATTCCTTCTTCAATATGCTCCTTGGCCAGGGGGGGGACTGCAGCATCGATCTGACCAAAGACCTCTTCATCGGTATAGTGCTTCAATGTAATGGCATTGGTGGGACACTTTGCATTGCACAGACCATCGCCCTTGCAGAGAATAGGATTCACCCGGGCCTTTTTGCCCTTTGGAGTCTCATGAAACTCTAGGGCACCATACGTACAGGCCGTGATACATGCCCCGCACGCTACACAATCCTGTTCTTTCACCTCGCAAACAGCACCGGAGGCTGTGACGGTATCCTGTGAAAGAAGAGTGACGACCCGGCCGGCAGCGCCGTAAGCCTGACTGATCACTTCGGAAATAGGCTTGGGGTAGTGGGCTATCCCACACGTGTATACGCCCTCTGCGGCAAAGTCAATGGGCCTTAATTTGACATGGGCTTCCTGGAAGAAACCATCCGGGCTCAAAGGTACCTTGAACAACCGGGCTATTTCCCGGCTTCCCTTCGAAGGAACGACAGCCGTGGACAGGATGAGCAAATCAGCATCTATGGCAAGTCTCTGGCCTAAAACAGGATCAGGTACGTTGACCCGCAGCACAGGTTTGCCCTCCGTTGTGGCAGATTCCACCTGGGGCTTGTCATCCGGCTCCCAGCGGATGAACTTCACATCTTTCTCCGCTGCCTGGCGATAATAATCTTCTGTGAACCCATAGGTTCTCATATCTCGAAAGAGAATGTAGATATCCATCTCCGGATTGATCTCTTTGAGTTTCAAGGCATTCTTTATGGCCTGGCTGCAGCATATGCGGGCGCAATAATTTCTGTCTTCCTGTCTGCAACCGACACATTGGATCATTACCAGGCTCCGGCAGTCGGTCACTCTTTTTTCACCCTTGGTGATTTGCTCCTCCAATTCCAGCTGGGTCAACACCCTGTCATCCTCTCCGTAACAGTATTCAGTGGGCTTATGTTCGTCAGCACCCGTAGCGAGGATGGCTGCACCATGCTGTATCGTTTTGAGCCTTCCTTCAGAATTCACAGTGGTCGTGAAATTGCCCACATAACCGGAAACATCCGTGATAACCGCATCATGAGAGACATGGATCAGGGGGTGTCGATAAACCTTACGGATAAGATCATCTAAATATGCCTGAACATCCAGCCCTTCCAGCGTGTAATGAATCCTTCGCGCCATTCCACCTAATTCTGTATCCTTTTCCACCAGGTGAACCTCAAATCCCTGGTTGGCCAAGCTCAGGGCACTAATCATCCCGGCCAGGCCTCCTCCGACCACCAGACCCGTTTTGTTGACAGGCAGATCGAATTCCTGCAGGGGCTCCAAATGGACAGTCCGGGCGACAGACATCCTAACGATATCCTTTGCTTTTTTGGTGGCTTCCTCCTTTTGTTTGGAGTGGACCCAGGAGCAGTGTTCTCTAATATTGGCCATTTCGAAGAAATATTGATTGATCCCCCCTTCCCGAAGCGTATCCCTGAACAGCGGCTCATGTGTCCTGGGAGTACAGGCAGCAACAACCACACGATTGAGCCCTTTTTCCCGGATGGTGTTCGCTATTTGCTCGGCAGCATCGGTGGAACACACAAAAAGTCCTTCTTCAGCATGAACGACACTGTCTAAGGCGGAGCAATATTCAACGACTGAAGGAACATCGACCACTCTTCCAATATTGGCACCGCAGTGACACACAAAGACACCCACCCTGGCCTCTTCTTCCGCAACATCCCTTTCCGGCGGATATATCCTCTCCCTCGCCAGCTTCCCTCGCCGGTAATCGAGGAGATGACCACAGAGGGCTCCAGCTCCACTGGCGGTGACAACCGACTCGGGGATATCCATAGGGCCCAGGAAAGCTCCGCTGGCATAGATTCCTGGGCGGGTGGTTTCCATAGGATTGACTGGATTTGTTTTACAGAATCCGTGAGAATTGAGCTGGATTCCGAACGTCTCAGCCAGGTTCTGCACATCCGCGGGGGGATTTAATCCAACGCCCAATACCACCAGATCGAATTCTTCTTCTTTTACTCCATCATCGAAGGTGGCGTATCGTATGGTTACATTCTTTGTTTCCGGGATTTCTTTTCCTATCGATACATAGCTTCTTATAAATCTAATCCCGGGAAGTTTCTCTGCTCGTTGATAAAATCGTTCAAAATCCTTACCAATGGACCGAATATCGTTATGGAATATGGTGGCCTGCACGTCCGCGTCATGATCTTTTGCCAGAATCACCTGCTTCTGGATATAGGTGCAGCACACCGCAGAACAGTAGCTGTTACCTCCAGGGATAACCTCCCTGGAACCGACGCAGTGGATCCAGGCCATTTTATGGGGATGATTCTTGTCCGAAGGGCGCAGTATCTCACCTTCGTGCGGACCAGTGGCGCACAAGAGCCGCTCAAAGTCAAGACTGGTTACCACGTTCTCCATCTTTCCATAACCATAGTCACCCCGGAGCTTTGGATCAAAAGTCTCATATCCCGGGGACAGAATGATCGCCCCTACCTTTACATCTACCTTCTCCGCCTCTTGATGAAGATCTATGGCGTCATGCTTACAGACTCCCTGGCAGATCGTACATTTCTTGTCTTTGAGGTAAAGGCAGTTTTCATCGATATAAGTGACAAGGGGAACGGCTTGAGAGAAGTATATATGGATCGCTTTATTGGACGACAAGTCCTGGTTGAATGGATCAGGAACCTGGACCGGACAATACTCGACACAGACAGTGCAACCGGTGCATTTGTTCTCTATGACGTATCTGGGCTTTTTAATCAGGGATACCGTGAAGTTTCCTGCTTCCCCCTCGACGCTGGCAACTTCAGTATAGGTCAGGATCTCTATGTTGGGATGCCTGTCACATTCAATAAACTTGGGAGATTCGATGCACATGGAGCAGTCATTCGTGGGGAAGGTCTTGTCGAGCTGGGCCATCTTGCCGCCGATGGTGGGTGATTTTTCGGCCAGATATACCTTAAAACCTGCGGTGGCAAGATCGAGAGCGGCCTGAATACCGCTGATCCCTCCACCAACGACCAAAACATCTCCAAAATGGCTGTCTGCGAGACTTTTGCAAAGTTGTTCGATTCGTTCCTTTTCCACTCGTTCTTTTTCCACTTCTCTTCTTCCTTATCAGGCTCGAATCGCTTTCAGCCGCTCCGGGTGGGAATACACCGACAGGCGGCTTCCACGTACATGGCCAACCAGGGCAATGCCCAGATCACGGGCAAGCGAAACGGCACTCCCTGTCGGTGAATGCCGCGAAACAACGACC
>Ga0209427_10001647_pt1 | contig 25851 bp, 26 predicted proteins | sample DeeMarSWOR136_30_FD_187465 | JGI IMG/M metagenome (GOLD analysis project Ga0209427, IMG submission 187465) | Marine sediment microbial communities from White Oak River estuary, North Carolina - WOR-1-36_30 (SPAdes) (version 2) | ecosystem: Environmental > Aquatic > Marine > Intertidal zone >...
AAATCGAGCGATGTGAAGCAGAGATAAGATCTTGTAGACTTAACAAAGATAGCGCCGGCGAACTGCGATGGAAGGAGGAGCTTGAGACCTGCAGAAAGAAAATTTCATTGCTTGATAAGGACATTGGAGATTTGGACAACGAAATCGAAAGCGCGACTGTGATCAAAAGGCAGGAAGTGGCAAAAATCAGGTCGGAATGCGACGACCGAGTAGAGACGGCTATGCACGACCTCAGAGATATGGAAGCCGCTCGTGATGCCTCAGTCCAGATGAACGAGAAAGAGGTGGAGTCTATAAGAGACTCAACCAGGACAGTTGTGGATCAACTCGATAATTTGGTTAAGGCGAAGAGAGCAGCGCTAGACGAACTTGACAAAGTAGGAATATCAAAGAGGATGACGAAGCTCGCTTTGGCACATCTTCCGTTCTATCTCGTCTGTTACCAAGAGAAGCTCAAGAATCGGTACACCTTATATCCCCCGTCCATTGCCAGCAGCATGGGAATCCTGACAAAGTTCAAGGGCGTCTTCGGTGCTGCAAAGATGAAGTCAATCCTCGAGCCACGCTCGAAAGGCATCACAACACTCCTAAGTGGTCTTCTTCCTTTGATAGAGCAGAACCCCGTGTTCGAAAAGGAAATTGTGGACGCAGGAATCGAAGCCTCCATCTTTCGCACAAAGGATCTATGCAGCGAAACACAAAAAGGCCTTGAGGAGTTGAAGATGGAAGGATGGGTTTCGGACAACGAACTCCAGATGTTCAAATCACACTTAGAGAAACCTTAGAAAACAGATTCTGAATTACGGGCTCATCAAAAGGTACCATGTCCAAAACCCCCTACAGTTCTATATACGTACTGGGAGAATTGTCGAGTCGGATGTTAACGTCTGGGAGTCACACCGTTGCATATCGTGAGCACTGCTAGACCACGTACTTTCTTCCGTACTCAATCAACTGCACCTTTTTGTTTATCCTTCTGAACAATTTCTGGTTTTCCGTGTGTATTGGGAAAATCTTCTTCGGTCTCATACGCTTCATAATCTCCACTAGTTGCTGCCTGTTTAGATGACCAGAAGCATGGAGCTGGTGGAACTTGATCTTGAAGTGATCTAGCCACTTGTGCATGACCGTGTCTTCAATGTCTTCTTCACTGAATGGTTCGCTCATGCTGCGGATGAAGTGACTGTCCGGATGTGGCTTTATGTCGACAAGTTCTGCGAACTGATAGAAGTCTAAGTCCATGAGTAATTCGTCTTGGTGTTCATGCACGAAATCGTGAGTAACCATCTTGTCCATAAACTCTCGCTCCCAAACGTAATAGTCAGTTTCTTGGAAGCTCCCAGTCTTTTTCCTTTTGTAGTAAACTAGGATGTTCTTATCGTTCACAGGGTCAGGAAGGGGCAAATGCTTGTCTTCCAGAAGCCTGCTCAGCAGGTGAGCGGTCTTGGGGGATATAATGAGTTCTCTGTCGTTATCTTTTGCTGCATTGTAGAAGGTTCTGAATCGATCCATATCTCGTCCATAGTGTGTAACGAACACTATTTTGTCTGTTTCAGAGACTATTTCGTTGCTCAGTTTCTGTACCTCAAACTCCGAGTAGTTCTTTCGCGGTCTCGTCTCACCCAACCTAGTTCCCTCACTTATCACTGCTATTGGTTCACATTCACAAGCTGCTTCAACAAATTCTTCTGTCATCTCCTTGCGAGGACCGTGCGCCCTGAAATCTCCAGTGTACACGATGGCACCTTCAGATGTATGGATTATGAAGCCGTAAGAAGCGGGGATAGAGTGGTCAACATGAACAGGCTCGACCACTATATCTTCAATCTCGATCTTGTGCCCTGTTCTGAACCATTTATAAGGATGTTTTCCGAAATCAACGGGACTGGTTTTTTCCATTGACTCAAGGAAGATCCCTGTCCCGTAACCACAGTATAGCGGAATTCTCTCATCGAGAAACATGATGTGGCCGATGTGATCTATGTGCGCGTGAGACAGGAAAACGGCGTTGACTTTTGGCTCAGTACTAAAGAGATGCTGGAACCTCTCCGTGAGTTGTTCTCTGCTGTATAGCCCTTCTATCTTGGGTAGTAGATTGAACTCAAAATAGTCTCCTAAACCGTTTACTGCTCTAGGGGCAAGCCAGCTAGTGAAGTAGTCTGACCCCACGGTGAAAGACTGCCCGAAATCTAGGAAGATCCTAGCTTTTCCATCTGCTAAGAGGATCTTGTTTCCGCCGATTTCGTTTACTCCTCCATAAAAGGTAAGGGCTGTCTTCTTTCTGGTCATCTTCAGGCTCCTCCTAGCCACCCATCCTTTTGCAGACGTTGGACATGGCCAGGATAATGTGGGGAGGGGTGAAGATGCTGAAAACCTTTGTATACCGAGGAGATCCCGCCTTCTTGACCGTTGCCTTCGCGCCACCAGCCTCAAGATACCCTCTAACGAACTCTGTCGCAATAAGCTCTGCGCGATCTGCAGGAGAGAGCGGAGCAGCATAGTGTCCTGAGTAATAAAGGAACTCGGCTATGTCCCAGGCGTAGTTCCCATCCCTTGAAGCCTGCTCAAGGTCAACGAAATAGAGTGTGCCATCTTCAGAGACTATGACATTCTCGGGCTTGCAGTCTCCAAGACTGACATTTAGCTTGTGAGCTTCGGCGAGTTTTCTGCCAACCTCTTTCACCAAGGCGATTTCAGGAGTCGCACCTTTGGATTCGATAATCTTCTTGATAATCCCAACCAAGCTTACTCCTTCTATGTAGTCCTCAAAGATCAACCGTTCCTTGTAGCTGATGTGAAGGATTTGTGGAACTGAGAAGCCATTGCTGCGCAGAAACTGGTTTACAGCGTATTCCTTTTCCTGTCTCGATCGACCGAGCACTGCGAAGGTCTTAGTACCGAGCGTCCATAGAGCCAAGGGAAACCATTTGAAGCCAAACCAGTCTTCAAACTTCTTCACCACGACCTTTCGTTCTCTACCATTCTCCCTAAGTGTAAGTAGATATACAGTGTTCAAGACGCCCCCTACCTCTCTGACTTTCATATCAATGCCATCCTTGGTGCGCAGTACTTTTTCTGCGAAAGCCTCGATTGTTGTCCTGTCTGAAAGCGGAACCAGCCCCTTGGGCGTCGGCATCAGCAAGTACTTGTCAGGATCTACCAATCTGAACACAAGCTGTTCAGCCTCAACCTTTCGATGAAATGCTTTGTAGGCTTTCTGGTCCTGGACTAGGAAACTGGTTATTTTCGGGAATGCGTTAAGAACGTGGAGCAGCAACGTCTTCTGGACGGACTTGAGCAAAACAGGGATTCGGATTTTCGGGCGTCTGATGGCGTTGATCAGGCTTTGACTAATTTTGATATGGGCATCGGACAAGATGATCCAGTTTTCTTCTGCCAACTGACTTATGGCTTCAAGATAACCTTTCATGATTACAGTTAGGTTTGCGCCTTTCAGGTCGTCCCTGAACATGTTGAGAAAACTGTATGTGATCGGGGGAAACAGCTTCGCCCGCCGCCTTAGAGTCTCGTACATGAAATACTCAGCCTTGATGCGAAGCTCCTGAGAGGCCTCGGGGAACTCAAAGACAAGGTTATCCAAGAGCTCCCATACTATGCGCCTTTTCACCTTGACCTCTTGACGCCAGAGATATTCCCTATTAATCAAAGGTTCGTAGAGAAATGTCACCTTTTCGGCAGCAAACTCACCCAGCCATCCGCTTTTCACGTCTCTTTCAAAAATCCTGCGATCAACTGTCAGAGCAGAAACGTCAAGACTCTCCAGAGGCCTAATATGATGCCGTAGGCCTTCACTATAGCCATCAAGCAAGACCAGAACATGAACGTCGCTAGTTTCATCTGCATAGCCACATGCCCATGGCCCGAAAGAACAAGCCGCTGAGATCTGGCTTGAACCCGCTACGCTCTTACAGATATCCAAGACGCTTTCCCTTAGATGCCCATCCAACTGCTGAGTCATCCTATCTCTTTCCCCAAGTCGAGCCACAGAGCGGCAGTCCGGTCTTTCGTGTTTCATATTTTAGAGCGGTCTGTCTCTTAAAATGCGTGCTTCGAGTTGCTTATATATAGAAATCTCTTCTTTTCTCTGAGGGACATGGATGGATTCTTCCATCAATGCTCGCGCGTGGAAAGCTCTTTTCACACTTTACAAGCTCGCTGAACTTGGCGCCTGCAGCCGAACTGTGAAAGTTTCAACGGAATATCTTGCTGAAAAGATGGCTGTTTCTCAGCAGACAGCCTCTCGCCACCTGATTCAGCTGGACAAAAGCGGGTGGATAAAGAGGACAATCACCCCAGAGGGATGTTTGGTCAAAATCACGGATTCGGGTACAGCTGAGCTAAAGAAACTTCATTACGAATTGCAGCTCATAATGGAGGCCCCTTATCCGCCTTCTGTCACACTTGAAGGTGTGCTCTTCACCGGACTTGGTGAAGGAGCCTACTACGTCGCCAGGGATGGATATCGTAGGCAGTTCATGGAGAAGTTAGGCTTTGACCCGTATCCTGGAACTCTGAACATCAAGCTCACCAGCGAATATGATATGAAGACAAGGTCTGAACTAGAGACATATCCTGGAATAGAGATTGAAGGCTTTCAGGATGAATCCAGGACCTTTGGCTCGGTAAAATGCTACCCAACGATAATCAACAACAGAGAGAAGGGTGCTCTGGTGTCCGCTCTACGAAGCCACTACAATTCCTCTGTTGTCGAGATAATCGCCCCATCTTTTCTGCGCGCAAGGCTGAAACTGAAGGATGGAAACAAGGTAAAGGCGGAGATTCTGATTCTCCCATAAAGCAGATAACCAGCAAAATGAAGGGTCTCTGCAGATGGCTGCGACATTGCCTAACAAGTCAAGTGAAAAGCCGCCACAACCTGTCTTCCAGATCGAATGAGGGCATTATAGGCCTCGTAGGCTTCTCTAGTTGGTTGTACGACGAGTTCGATTCCTTGTTCCTCAATATGCCGTTTTGTTTCACCCGGAACTTTCAGCAGCCCTGAATAACCCGTTCCGACAACGAGAACCTCAGGCCGCTCTTCAATTATTTCCTCCAAATCCTCAATGGCTAGCCTATGACCATGTTTCCTCCACCAACCATCCTTCACCCAATTTGGCGAGACTATAAGGTCGGACGTGTACTCTTTCCCGTCAACAACCATTCGACCAAAATCATAGGACTCTATCATTCTGTGGGTTCTCCATGCCCGTATCTCTCGTATCGATGCGCTGCGTAGGGTTTCCTAGGAGTTTTTTCGAATGCATCAAACATGACGAATAGCGTATTCTGCAAATCGCTCCATCAGCCTCTAAAGTAGGAGTCGATTTCTCCCAAGTCGATTCGCGCTGTCTCAAGCACGGTTCGAATGAAATTGAACAATTTCACGCGCACACTGAGTGGCAGATTGGGATACCAAATAGGTGAAGCGACAACTAAGCCTCTCCATGCGTAGAAGGGCTGAACAACCTCTAAGATCTCCTGATCATCTGTCCTGTCAAGATAGTTTTGCCAGAACAGCTGGAACAACTCCTCGAATGGACCCGTAAGCGTTCCGTAGGTCCGCAGAGAATAGAATAGATAGTTGATTGTCATGGCGCTCACATCGTCGGCAGCCTCTCCCCACTCACCTCTGCTTCTGTCTAAGACAGAGAAATCTGTGCCCTTCCTGAACAGAACGTTCCACGGGTGATAGTCCCCATGAACCTGCGCCAGTCTGTATGTCTTCGTTTTGAGCTTCCACCGCCAATTTACACAGCTCTTTTCGATTTCACACAATTCTCCCTCATCGATGTACTCGAGCCCGCGTGGATAGCTGTCACACAGACCCATGATACACTCGCCGTGTCCCACTAAGTCCCTGAGTCGCCTGACGTACAAGCCAGCGTCGTCGTTCTTTTCACTATGAATCTCCGCTAGGTAATTGGACAAGGCGAGACAGCGCTGCTTGTCCTGCCTTGTGAGTCTTCGTTTCTCCATGATCCTATCTAAATCGTGGAAATACGGTTGGCCTCTTGACTTCTCTGTCACGACGAAAAACTCCTCGCAGTCGCCCAAAGACTTTAATTTCCCATCTTTGGTGAAGGCCCCTGCATCCACAGACCGCACGTGTCCAGGAAGCTTGTTGAAGGTGGAGTGCTGCCACAGGATGATTCCAGCTCTGTCCGAGAAATGCTCGTGACCAAAACCTCCTGGGCGCATTGTCTCCAAAATGACACTCTTCAACTCCCCGCTCACGGTAAATGTGACTTCATAAGGGACCCCATATCCGAAGCCCTTCAGCTTCATCTGCGACCCGGTCCGCCTCATCCGCTGCTTGCCCAACTCACCGACATACCTAACCTCAACATCAGCCCTGTAGACAGCGGAGAGATACGCCTGAAACTTGTCTAGACGCAACTCAAGCATATTCAGTCCCGCCAATTCACAGAATCTGGAGAAAATTAAAACTTTGGATTCTCCCGCTTGAGCATTACTACAAAAGGCAATAATAACCCTGGAAAGCATAGTAACAGAAAGGTGTGGCGTCAAATGGTTGATTTCAAAGTGAAGGATTCCAGCCTAGCGTCCCAAGGGAACTCCCTCATCGAATGGGCATCCTTGCACATGCCGGTCCTCAACCAGATCAAAGAGCGATTTCAACGCGATAAGCCCTTACAGGAGATTCGTGTGGGCGCCTGCTTACACGTGACAAAGGAGACTGGGGTGCTCATACGCACCCTCATTGCGGGAGGAGCAGAAGTCGCTCTTTGCGGGTCAAATCCTCTGTCGACGCAGGATGAGGTGGCTGCAGCTCTCGCAGACAGTGGATGTGATGTCTATGCGTGGAGAGACGAAACCACAGAGGAATACTATTGGTGCGTCGATAAGGTGATAGATCACAAACCGGTCATCACCGTGGACGATGGAGCCGACCTCGTGAGCACGATTCACTCAAAAAGAAACGAAGCCCTGAAGACCGTGAAAGGCGGCACCGAAGAAACAACGACTGGAGTTGTGCGTTTGAGAGCCATGGAAGAGGCAGGGGCACTGAGATACCCCATCATAGCCGTGAACGATGCGTACACAAAATATCTCTTCGACAACCGCTATGGGACAGGGCAGAGCACCGTAGACGGCATAATAAGAGCCACAAACGTTCTGCTGGCTGGAAAGAACCTTGTTGTGTGTGGATACGGCTGGTGCGGTCGTGGACTCGCTCACAGAGCTAGAGGCATGGGAGCAAAGGTAATCATCACTGAAGTGAACCCGACGAAGGCACTGGAGGCGGCTATGGAAGGCTTCCAAGTGATGCCACTCACTGAAGCCTGCGAGATGGGCGACATTTTCGTTACTGCAACTGGCAACCTCAATGTAATTCGAGAAGAGCATATGCAGAGAATGAGAAACGGAGCCATCTTAGCCAACACAGGCCACTTCAATGTGGAGATAAGCATACCAGATCTAGAGCGCCTCTCAACTTCAAAGAGGAAAATGAAAGCGGACGTCGAGGAGTACAGTCTCCAAGACGGAAGAAAACTCTACCTGCTTGCTGACGGAAGGCTTGTCAACTTGGCTGCTGCCGAGGGTCACCCGTCAGAGGTCATGGATATGTCCTTTGCCAACCAAGCCCTCTGCGTAGAGCATCTCGTGAAGAAGGGAGAGATGAAGCCAAAGGTGTACAGCGTACCCGAGGAAATCGACAAGTTGGTCGCAGTCCTGAAGCTGAGAGCAATGAATATGGAGATTGACGAATTAACAAAGGAGCAGAAGAGATACATCGCCAGCTGGGAAGCAGGGACGATCTAGTCGCGAACGAATGACAAAACTTATAATGGGGTTGCAATCATAAACATGCCCCATTAGGTGAAAGGTATGGTTAGCAAAGATCAGGGCATTGGCTGGCTGATTTTCCTGGCGTGTGTGGTTGTTGCACTCGTATATCTCGCAGCGTTCTACTTTTTCCAGAGCATCGTGTTATGGCTGATTGGAGTCCCAGTCGTGATCGCGTTCATCGCTGTATTAGTCATTGGAGCATGGATTGGCTGGACTATGGCAACGACGCCGCCTCCGAAGCCCATTGAAGAGATCGAAGCTGAGACAGAGACCGAAGAAAAGGCAGAGAAGGACTAGGGCAGAGGTAGTCCCTTCTGGCAGTTACTGCAAGGTTCTGTTTTCCCCGAGCAAAAACCTCCATTGGCTGATTTTTCCCTCCTACCGTAGAACTTAATAAGTTTAATCATAACTCAATGCTGATCAGACTACATCGAAAGGTGATTCTGTGTCGATTAGGAGACACGCAACAAGGTATTTGGGCGAGGAATATGAGCGTCTCGTCCGTGAAAGTCTCAATTGGGAGCTTAAGGAGCTTCAATCGCCCAGTGAACCTGTCTGTACAGTTGATGGTAAAGAGGTGATTATGCTCTGCGCCAACAATTACCTCAACCTAGCCACGCATCCGAAAGTTGTTGAAGCCATGATCGAGGCGACTAGGAAGTATGGTGCTGGCGCTGGGAGTGATCGTTCTATTGCTGGGAACATGTCTGCTCATGAGGAGTTGGATGTGCGTCTTGCGAGGTTCAAGCGGGCTCCCGCATCGTTGACTTATCAGACGGGGTTCATGGCTAATGAGGGTCTGGTTCCACAGCTATGCGGTAGGGGAGACCTCTTCGTATCTGATGAGCTGAATCATGGTTCAATAATTGATGGTGTCCGGTTGAGCCATGCAGATCGAGCCATTTTCAAGCACAAGGATCCAGAGGATTTGGCGCGTGTTATGGATGAGGCTGAGAAGCATAAGCCACCCTACAATCACATTTGGATTCTCACTGACGGCGTTTTTAGCATGGATGGAGATCTAGCTCCTCTTGCTGATATCGCGAAAATTGCGAAAGAGCATGGGGCTGGGGTCTACGTAGATGATGCCCATGGGGAAGGTGTGCTTGGTGAGGGTGGAAGGGGCATCGTCAGCCACTTTAACCTTAGCCGTGATGAGGTTCATGTGGAGATGGGGACCTTCTCAAAGGCCTTCGGGGTCATAGGTGGTCATGTTACTGGTGGTGAGGATTTGCGTAACTTCGCTTACAATAAGTCTCGGACTTGGTTGCTGAGTGGTGGGGTGCCGCCTGGGGTGGCTGCTGCATGCACTGCTGCTATAGGGGTGCTTGAGTCTGAGCCGCAGCATGTGAAAAGAGTTTGGGAGAATCGTGAGTATTTCATGAGTGCCATGAAAGATCTGGGCTTTGACACTGGGAGCAGTGAGACTCCCATCGTGCCTGTTATGTGTGGGGAGAGTAAGAAGGCGAAGGATCTTGCCGACTTCATTTGGCGAAAGGGGATTTTTTCGCTTCCGATAGTGTTTCCGATGGTGGCTCGTGACAAGGCCAGGATACGGACTCAGTTGTGTTCCAAGCATACTGAGGAGCAGTTGGACAAGGCTGTTGCGGCGTTTGAGAAAGGCGGGAAGAGACTCGGCTTGATCTAGTTGGAGACACTTGCTAAGAGAGGGCTGAGACTCACACCCACAGACCCAGCCGTCGACATAGGTCTGCTGTGTGCTTCTAATAGGCCTCAAACAGAATCGGATTCCAGACTTGTACCCCTGAACGCCATACACCGTAGCGTTTGAAAGAAAGAACCACTTCCAGCATAGCTGTGTCACTAGAATCCAGATATGTTTGAGTTGAGTTTTGGGAAGAAAAGATTCAAAGAAAAACCCCAGAAGAACTTATCTACGGTAAGTCGAGAGTTTTCTATCTTCGAACGGGTCACTCATTTATATTGTTGGCTGAGGGTTAGTTTTCTCGTACGTTCAAGTTTGCTGGAATAGTGTGAGGAAACATGTCTGGCAAGGAAATCATCAGCTACATGATCATCGCCATCCTGCTATTCTTCGCCATCATCTTTGCCCTAGCATCCGCGTATGAACCCCTAAGGCTCATTACAAGCGCCTTCCTCTTCATAGCAGCCTTCGCACTCCTCATCTACATACGAACCCAAAAGCCCACACAAATCATCCAGAAACTCGACATACCGGGACAGATCAAAGCCCAACCAATAACCTGCCCCAACTGCAGCGCAAGCCTCGACATCAACCAAGCAAAGATCATAGATGGCGTCCCATCAATAACCTGCACCTACTGCGGACACACCTTCGAAATCACCGAGGAACCAAAATGGTAGACAGAAAAACCCTAACACACATCACCCTCACAACCCTCCTCCTCACCTCACTCATCCTAATCCTAACCCCCCTTACCACCCAAGCCCAAACCATCCAATATCACTTAGACCATCAATACGCCAAAATATGGATTAACCAAGACGGAACCATCGACCTGCTATACGACATAAAAATAACCTGCGACCAAGGACAAATCAGTCGCGTCTATGTTGGGCAGCCAAACGGCGATTTCACAATCGGACCAGCCACAGACGAACACAACCACACCCTCACGACAGCCGACGCAAGTGAAGGAAGCAACTACCAGACACGCGTTGAACTCTACACCCCAATCACAACCACGCAAAGCATCCAATTCACCCTCATAACAAACGTCGCCAACATGATCTGGCAGGAAGACGACCCCGAGAGGGTTGGAATGGAGTTCATCCCATGCGATTGGGCTGCAAACCTAAACGAACTCCGCGTCCTAGTAGTCCTGCCAGCAGGCGTAAACCAAAGCAATGTTGGATGCACGCCAAACTGGGACAACGCCTACAACGACCCCGAAGAAGACAACAAACTCGTAATCTACTGGCAAAGACAAAACCTACAACCCAACCAGAAATTCACCACAGGCGTATCCTTCCCCAAAGCCTACATCGGACACTACGAAGTCCGTGAAGGTGGCATGGTCGCCTTCCTCAAAAACTACGGAATATGGATCGGATTCCTTCTCATCTCCGCAGTCATCATTGGAGGCGTGGTTTATGCTGGACGAAAAGCAAGCTACATCAAACCCACCTTGAAAATGGAGACCCTCGGAATACGCCGAGGACTAACAGCCGTAGAAGCCTCCCACCTCCTAGGACTAAAACCCACAAAAATTGTAACCGCAATCCTCTACAGCCTCCTCAAAAAAAGGGCCATCTGGGTAACCACAACAAACCCCTCCGTAAAACTCAAAATAGTAGAACCCTCCACACCCGAGCCTAAACCTCAACCCCTAAGATACTACGAAAGAACCTTCCTAGACGCCATACAAAAAGACGGAACCCTCAACGAAGAAAAACTCGCCAAAGCAGTCATGGAAGTCCGAGACGAAGTCGAAGAAAAACTCCGCGGCTACTGCAGAAAAGACACAACAGAATACTACGAAAAAATCGTAACCAAAGCCTGGAAACAAGTCGAACAAGCAGAAACAGCCGAACTCGCATCAAAAGCATACGACGAACAACTCCTCTGGCTACTACTCAACGAAAACTTCCAAGCCCGAACCGAAAAAGCCTTCCAAACCAAAACCTTTGAACCCGCACCCCTCTGGTTCTGGTACTGGTACGGCTACCACTACCGCCCCACACCAGAATACAAACCCACAACAACCCCACCAACAAGCCAAACAACCACCCCAAAAATCCCAGGAGCAGACTTCGCAAACAACATAGCCACCGCAGTAGAAGGCACCACAAACAGCATAGTCGTCAACCTCGAAAAATTCGCAAACGCAATCATCCCAGCCCCACCACCCTCACAAAAAACATCAAGACAACCAGTACGCTCCGCCTCCAGCTGCGCCTGCGCCTGTGCAGCCTGCGCCTGCGTTTGCGCCTGCGTATCATGTGCCTGTGCGTGCGCCTCAGGAGGAGTAGGATAACAGGGAGAGAACAGGCATGAGCATCCTTAGCAAAGTAAAGAACGCCCTCAGCAAACCCAAAGTCCCCCACGGACTATACACATATCGCGGAAGAGACGAATACGCAGGTTTAGCTCTCCAGCTCAGAGTGGAGCCAGATGGCACAGGACTGCTAGTCATCAACGCAAACACAGTCCTCTACCTAAACAAGACAGCAACGGCCCACGCATACCTCTTCATGCAAGGCAAAGCCACAACAGAAGTCGTCAAAAAAATAAAGCGCATGTACCGAGTCAAAGACGACGAAGCCCGCAAAGACCACGAGCACATCCTCTACACCATCAGCACACTAGCCCAAACAGAAGAAGTCTGCCCAATCTCATTCCTCGACGTCCAACAGATAGAGCCCTTCAGCCAAGAACTCTCAGCCCCAATACGAATGGACCTAGCACTAACATTCAAATGCCAAAACAACTGCCTCCACTGCTACACAGGCGGACCACACGAAACCCCAGAACTAACCACAAGACAATGGAAAGAAGCAATCGACAGAATACACAGCATCGGCATCTTCCTCATAACCTTCACAGGCGGCGAACCAACCCTACGCGAAGACCTGCCAGAACTGCTACACTACGCACAAGAAAAAGGCATTGTCACAGGACTAATCACAAACGGACGCAAACTCAAAGAGAAAAAGTACGTGCAGAAACTTGAAGCTGTAGGACTAGACTTCGTCCAGATTACCCTCGAGTCACACGACCCAACAATACATGACGCAATAACACGAGTCAAAGGAAGCTGGCAAGAAACCGTTGAAGGCATAAAAAACATCATCCCAACCCAAATCTACATCACCACAAACACAACCCTCAACAAACTCAACGCAAAAAGCTTCCCCAAAACCATCAAATTCCTACACGACCTAGGACTCCAAGTCTTCGCCTGCAACAGCCTCATATACTCTGGAAGCGCCCCCGCAGTAGCCGACGAATTCGCCCTAAAGATAGATACACTAAACCAGCTGCTCCCAAAAATCATCACCGAAGCCCACAAACTAAGCATGAAATTCATGTGGTACACACCAACACAATACTGCCAACTCAACCCCGTCAACCTAGGCTTAGGCGTCAAATCCTGCACAGCCGCAAGAATCAACATGTGCGTAGGGCCGAAAGGCCAAGTCTATCCCTGCCAAAGCTACTTCAAAGAGATCGGCAACATCCTCACAGATCCTTGGGAGAAAATCTGGAACCACCCTCTCTCCCTCAGCCTCAGAGCCAGAGAATACGCGCCAGAAAAATGCGCTGACTGTCCGGAACTCGCGGTCTGTGGAGCAGGCTGCCCACTTGAGCTTCAGGCAACCAAGTATCTGTGTGCAGAGACCCAATGAAGACTAAGAGCTTCTAGTCGCTGGCACTGGACTGCAACCACTGCTTGTGACAGCAGAGGGTACACACAGGCATTCGAGAATCCTAAAGACAGCTTCTGTTGTGGCGTTTCATCTCCACGTGTGAAGTTGGATTCGCTAACACTATAGGCAGAAACTGAAAACATCAATCCGTGTACGCTAGCGCCGGAGTTTGACTATAGCTGCCTCAGCGGCTAAGGACAGTATTTCCCATGTTTCTGCGAGTGGTGGTGCATAACACGTGTCAGCCTTGGTCAATTCACGAGCCGTTATCTGCTTTTGAATGCCAATGGACAAGGCATTTATGCGCGGCGTGACATTCTCACCGCCTACTATTTGGCCTCCAACAACGCGTTCTAAATCTCTTTCAACAACCAACTTGACCTTGATCGGCAACCCGCCTGGGAAGTAAGGTGCTCTGGTCTTGCCGCTCATAGTGCCAGTGACGATGTTCATTCCAGTCTTTTTGGCTGCGAATTCTGTCAAGCCAGTGATGCCGATTTCAGTGTCGAAAAACTTTGTCACTGCTGATCCTAAGCATCCGGGGAAAACGCTATACCCGCCTGCCGCGTTTGTACCGGCCACTTTGCCTTGTCTGACGGCAACTGTGCCGAGTTGTGGTAGCACTCTACGTTGAGTGATCATGTGGAAGCATTCAGAGCAGTCTCCTGCTGCATAGACATTTGGCTCGTTGGTCTCCATATTCTGGTTGATCCTTATTCCTCGAGTCGGACCTAGTTCTATTCCGGCGTCACGTGCAAGCTCGGTATTCGCTCTTACACCAAATGCGGCAACGAACATGTCCGCGTCGACTTGTTTTCCGCCAGCTACGATTCCTGTCACTTTGTCTTTGCCAAGGAATTCCTCAACCCCCTGTCCTATCATGATGTTTATGCCGTGTTGCTCTAGCATTTCTTGCACGCTCTTGGCCATGTCGGCGTCGAGCATGGCTGGAAGAATCTGGGGCAGTAGCTCGACAACTGTGGTCTTCAGTCCTCTCTCTTGGAACGCGATTGCCATTTCAAGTCCAATGAGTCCTGCGCCCATAACGACGGCCGATTTTGCGCCATTCTCTACTGCTCGGTCGATTCTTTCGCCGTCCTCGATTGTGCGTACCGTCATCAATCCATGCTTGTCATGCCCCTTGATTGGGGGTATGAAGGGTCTGGCGCCTGTGGCGAAGATGAGGCTGTCGTATTGGAGAGTCTCAGCGCTGCCCTTGTTGTCCTGTATCTCAACCGTTTTGGCTTTGGCATCAACTTTCTTAGCTATCGTTTCAGTTCGTAGGTCCAGCTTCATCATTTTGTAGTATGTGGAGGGAAAGACTACGAGGTCGGAGAAGTGGGGGATGTGTCCGCCGATCACGAAGGGGATGCCACATCTGGAATAGCTGGAGTACTTCTCTGTTGTTAGCAGTGTGATTTCGGCTTGCCTATCGGTCTTTCTCGCTGCGGCAGCGGCGTCTACTCCCGCAGCGTTGGCGCCGATGATGGCGATTCGTCGGGGCATCCTTAGCCTTCCTTGATGAGCTTCTTGTGCCACTCAACAGCCTTGTCGAAGTTCATTATCGCCTTCAATTCTTCATCGGGATTTGATGGGGAGATTATGATGAGCCAGCCTTTTTCATAGGGGTCTTCGTTGAGAGTCTCCGGTTTGTTCTGCACTTCTTCGTTGACCTTTTCGATTGTGCCACTTATCGGGGCAATCAGATCTGAAACCGCTTTCACTGACTCTACGGTTCCGAAGGGTTCATTCTGTGTTACGGTGTCGCCTGTGCTGGGAAGTTCAACGAATACGATCTCTCGCAGTTGTTTCTGGGCGTAGTCGGTTATGCCTATTCTCGCTTTTCCGTCTTCGATGTGTGCCCATCCGAATTCCTTGTGGTAATATAGGCCTTTAGGCACTTCATAGCCATCTACTTTAACCAAGCTTTTCACCTCTTGAAGTAGCATATAGTAGACCCATCTGCTTTAAAGATTAACTATGACCGCCTGTAGATGCTACGTGCGCCTCGCAACGTGAGAATAACAGCTCACACAGAACGAAGGTCCTTTGCGATCGGTGTCCAGAAGCGAATTGGAGAAGAACATGACGCATCTGGAATTGCGGCAGTGGTGTAATCCAAGCGTGTGTCCAATTTCGTGAACTGCCTCCTTCAGGGAGCGTTCGTGAAAGAGAGAATTGTTTGGTGGGTGTCCGAAGAATTGAGGGTTCAGCCTAGTCAGTGATATTACCGCGAACTTTCCAGGACATTCAGCTTGTCCAAAGACGAAGTTCAGTCGAGGCACGTATAGGTCTACATCTGCAATTCCGAGAACACACTCGGCATCGCGATCTTCTATGAAATCGGACATTCTAGCAAGAATGTAGATTGACTTGTATTGCTTTCTAGTTGAGTTGTATGCCTCTTGAGGTATCGGCATTGCTTCCTTTAGTACTGTGCAGGCGATTTTGGGAAGAGCTTTGCATAAGCCATTTCTTATGCTCTGAGTGGCAGCTTTGTCCACGTCTCCGATGTGGAGGATGGCGATCTTCAATTCTTGTCCTCAGAGGTCGTAGATCTCTCCTACTTTGGGGGCCACTGCGCTGAGTCCGGTTTCTTCCTTTATCCATTTTGCGAATCTTTGTGGGTTTCCTTCGGCTCCGTGCACTACATAGACAGTTGGGTTTCCTTCGGCCTTCTTTATGGTCTCTTGGAGTTGGCTGGTCCCGCAGTGGGATGAAAAGTCGAAGTGCTCGACTTTAGCTTTGATTTTTCGCATTTTGCCGTCTATTAGACATCTTCCGTTGTCGAGCAGTTCTCGACCGGGGGTTCCTGGGATTTGGTAGCTTACGAGGAAGACGCCGTTGCGGGGTTTCTTTCCTATTTTTTGTATGTAGAAGGCAACTGGTCCGCCTTTTAGCATGCCTGCGGGGGATATGATTGCTCCTGGCTTTTTGGGTGCTTTTCTTCGGTCTCTCCATCCTTCTACCCAAGTTGCGGCGTGGATGGCGTTCATGAAGAGTTCGGGGTCTCGCAGGTAGTCGGTGTTGTTCATTAGGATTCTGTTGATTTTGCGGGTCATGCCGTCTATTGTGGTGGGGTATTCGAAGTGGTGGGCTGCGAGGATGCAGGCGACTTCTTGGGAGCGGCCGACGCTGAAGGCGGGGATGAGGGCGGTTCCTCCGTTCTCTACTGTCTCGGTGACTTGTTGCACGAATTCCTTTTCCAGTTCTGCTCGGTTGGGGTGTTCTTCGTCGGCGTATGTGCTTTCAGTTATGAGGGTGTCGAGTTTTCCGTAGTTGGTGTCTGCGTGATTGAGTAGGCGGGTGTCTTGGGTGTTGTAATCGCTTGTGTAGAGGAGCCTTTTGCCGCGGGTTTCGATCAGGGTTTGGGCGCTTCCGGGTATGTGGCCTGCATCTAGGAGTTGGACTTGGGTGTCGCCTATCGTGTGCTCTTCACGGTAGTTGAGATGTTTGGAGTTCTGCATCATGGTGCGCAGTTCGAGGTATTCGTAGGGGAGATAGTAGCCTGAGAGGTGAATGAAATCGGAGATGAGGATGTTGGCAATGGCGAAGGTCAGTTGTGTGGCATAGACGGGAGTCTGGTTTTTTATGTGGAAAACGGGTATGGCGCCTGAATGGTCGAGGTGACTGTGGCTAAGGATTACGGCATCAACGTCTTTCGGGGGGATGTGCATTGGGAAGCCTGGCTTGTGGTTCATCATGGCGCCGTAGTCAAGAACTAGCTGGGTTTCTTCTGTCTTGAGTGCTATGGCAGATCGTCCGATTTCTTGGGTGCCGCCGAGGAATTTCAGTTTTGGTGTGATGTTGGTTCACGTCCGTCTGGCGTGTTCTTCGTATGGGTTAGGTGGCGTGTGGCTTTTAAATTGTGTGCGTGTGGAGGCCCACCCACAGACACGAGCCTAGACCGGGGTCTTCAGTATGAGGACTGGTAGGCTTCCAGTAAGCAATCAGTGGGGAGAGGAGCGGGCAAGGGAGGTTTTGAAGGCTCTTCCTTCTGAGGGTCGGTGGCCATCGGACTTTTTCGCAAGGCTTGATGAAGCATTAAAACAAGGCCTTTTTCTGAATGCAAGCATCTATCTTGCTTTACCGAACACCGAAAATGCTCTCTGGAACAACGACGTACCTGTCTTTGCAGTCTTTGTCTCTACACACATATATTGTTGTACCGTTCTCAATAATCTCTTTCATTTTCTTATTGCAGTTTGGACACTTCAACTTATCACCTCCGTTCTTCCCAGTGTCTCACCTATAAGGCATCATCTCAACTCATATTAAAGATTTCAATCTGCCAGGCAAGAATGGGTCTTGTGAAGGTGCGGTGGGTTCTGAGTCAACGATGATTGTTGTCTATGGCGCTTATGATAATGCTTAATAGTTTTGCTGTTGTTGGTTGGTTTGGGCGGGTAGATCAGTTTGGAATGATCGCGACGTTGGCATCGTCGAGGTCACGGGTTCAAATCCCGTCCCGTCCACCATGCGCAAACACAGACACTGTTAAGGAGAGCATCTTTCGTGTGCGGATGCTACTGCTTACTCATGCAAAAACTATTTCACTGAAATCAGATAAAATGCCTGCTGCAAGAGGCTTGTGCCATGAAAGAGACCGAGTTCAAGGTATTTTGCGAACTGATGAAAGATTCGAAACGAAGCGACAGAGAATTGGCAAAGAGGGTTGGAGTGTCTCAGCCTACAGTAACCAGAGCCAGGAGAAAACTGGAAGAGGAAGGCTACATAAGAGAATACACGCTGGTACCAGATTTTCAGAAGCTCGGCTTCGAACTGATGGCTGTGAGTCTCCTCCGCTACAAAGAAGGGATCACCCAAAAAGAAATGAAGAGGGTGAATGAAGCAGCCAGGAAACATGAAATCGAACACCCCGCAGCATTTCTGATGGCAGCCACTGGGCGAGGCCTAGGTTTCGAGAGGATCTTCATCACCTTTCATGAGAATTACTCATCCTTCGTTGAGATGACACAGACGGTGCGAGGGCTTCCCTTCAGGGCTGTAGCGGACGTTGATAGCTTCATAGTGCCGCTAAGCGAATCTCACTACAGACCCTTCACGTTTTCAGAAATAGCCAAATATCTGCTAATGCAGGGGAAGAAATGACAACAAGACAACAGAGCACATGGTTGGGTTAAGATGTCCAAAGCGAGAAAGTTTCGCTGCGTTCACTGTGACACTCCCTTTGAAGTTCATCCACCAGATCAGGAACACCAAGTCGCCTCCTTGGAGAAACCCAAGGCATCCGAAGTCGCTGGAAGCGTTATTGAAATGATTCATGACTGCAAGAACTGCCTACAGCCCACCACTACCTACTGGTATGGAAGGAAGACGCATTAGCAGTCAGGCAGTACGCCTGCAACCCGCGTTACGTAGAACAGAAAGCGCGTCTCAGTATTCTATTCCTTCTCTCGGGGCTTGACCCTTCGTGTACGGGTGCTTGACCTCCCTCATCTCCGTCACGAGATCTGCCATCTTAACAAGCTCCTCAGGCGCATACCGCCCCGTCAGAACCAACTCCACATGCTTAGGCTTACGCTTGATAAGATCAAGAACCTCCTTCACGCCTAGAAGCTTCAGATTCATCGCCACGTTAATCTCATCTAGAATCACCACGTCATACTCGCCGCCCAACACTACCTCTCGTGCCAACTTAAAAGCCTCCTCAGCCAGCTTCACATCCTCCTCCATTGGCGGCACCTCCTTGATGAACTTCCCACGCCCAAAGGCCCTCAACTCCAAATTTGGCAAACGTTCCACCATGTGTAATTCGCCGTAGTCGAAGCCGCCTTTAATGAACTGAATCATGAAAACCCGCAGACCACGCCCCACAGCCCGCAAAGCCAACCCAAAAGCCGCTGAGGTCTTACCTTTCCCGAACCCCATGTAGACCTGGACTAAACCCCGCTCCAGATGCTTTCTCAAGCCCCTCTTAACCTCTCCTGAAGTAGTCTCTCAGCCGCTGAATACGGATCAGTCTTCCTCGCTAAAATCTCCTCCACAACCTTCTCCAGCCCACCCTTCGCCCTCAAAGACTCCACAATAGACTCCACCGCCCGCTCCCTAACAGCCTCTAGAAGCTCGCCCTCAACCATCCGCCTTCGTCTCCGCTTCAGCGCCCCAGACTTAAGATAGTCCCTATGCTCAACGATCTTACCGAAAAGTGCTCTCACACCCTCGCCCGTGATAGCCGTTGTCTTAAGAACAGGGGGCCTCCACTTGCCTTCAGGATTCATATTCAGCATAGCCTCAATGTCGCTGACTGCCCTATCGACACCCTCTCTATCTGCCTTATTCACGACGAAAACATCCCCAATCTCCATAATCCCCGCCTTAATGGCCTGAATCTCATCTCCCAACCCAGGCGCCAAGACAACCACAACCGTCTCCGCCACCCCAACGACATCAACCTCAGACTGCCCAGCCCCCACCGTCTCCACGATGACTACGTCTTTGCCCGAGGCATCCAAAACCCTCACAACATCCCTCGTAGCCCTAGCCAACGCTCCAGCACAATTCCGCGTCGCCATACTCCGGATGAAAACCCCCTCATCCGTACTATGCCCCTGCATCCGCACCCGGTCCCCCAAAAACGCCCCGCCACTGAACGGGCTAGTCGGATCAACCGCCACCACCCCCACGCCTTTTCCCGCCTTCCTAAGCTCTTCAATGAGCTTCTCCACCAGCGTACTCTTCCCAGACCCAGGCGGACCAGTGACGCCTACAACGTGTGCTCTGCCAGTGTGCGGATAGAGCTTAGCCACAACTTTCTGCCCCTCTCGCCCATCGTTCTCAATGACCGACATAGCCCGCGCTATCAGCCTACGATCATTCCCCAGCACACCCTCAACGAGCTCTTCAGCCGTGATCAACGCGAGTTCCTTCGCCTGTGACAAGCCTAGAAACTACTTCCGTACGTGCTCACGGATAAACCGCACCAGAACATCGGTGTTCGTCCCAGGACCAAAAACCTCAGCTATGCCGATCTTCTTCAGCGCTGGCACATCCTCTTCAGGAATAATCCCTCCTGCGAAAACCAACACGTCCTCCAAGCCTTTCGCCTTCACCAGCTTCATGATCCGTGGAAACAACGTCAGATGCGCACCTGAAAGAATGCTCAGGGCGATCACGTCAACATCCTCCTGTAACGCGGTCTCGACGATCTGCTCAGGCGTTTGCCGAAGCCCCGTGTAAATCACCTCCATACCTGCATCTCTGAAAGCCCTTGCAATCACCTTCGCCCCGCGGTCATGGCTATCCAAGCCAGGCTTCGCAACTACGACCCTAATCTTCCGTTCACTCATCACCATCCCTCCAACACCTAAACAACAATCAACTCCTGATATTCACCAAAAACCTCACGCAGCACACCACAAATCTCCCCAAGAGTCGCATATGCCTTCACCGCTTCGATGATTGAAGGCATGAGATTCTCGTCAGCCTCGGCAGCCCTACGCAACGCCTCTAACGCCTTCTCCGCCTGTCCATTAACCCGCTGCTTCCTCAACCTCCGCAGCCTCTTCAACTGCGCCTCCTCAGCCTCCGCACCTATCCTTAGAAGCTCTATGGGCACGTGGTCCTCCGCAATAGTGTAGTCATTGACCCCGACTATTGTTCTCTCGCTCCTCTCAATCTCCTTCTGATACCTGTATGCACTATCGGCGATTTCCCTTTGAAAGAACCCCCGCTCAATAGCCTCTATGACGCCGCCCATGGCATCGATCTTGTCGATGTACTCCATCGCCCGCTCCTCCATCTCATCCGTCAAAGCCTCCACACAGTAAGCCCCGGCCAACGGATCCACAGTTTCAGCGACCCCACTCTCGTGCGCTATTATCTGCTGTGTTCTCAACGCCACCCTCACAGCCTCTTCACTCGGCAGCGCCAAAGCCTCATCAAACGAGTTCGTATGCAAGGACTGAGTGCCCCCCAGCACCGCTGCTAAGGACTGAAGCGTCACTCGCGCAATGTTGTTGAGCGGCTGATGGGCGGTCAGTGTGCATCCTGAAGTTTGAATGTGCATCCTCATCCACATAGACCGAGACTTCGCTGCCCCAAATCGCTCCTTCATAAGCCGAGCCCACAACCTTCGCGCAGCCCGAAATTTCGCAATTTCCTCGAGGAAGTTGTTGTGGGAAGCGAAGAAGAAGGAAAGCCGAGGCGCAAAATCATCCACATTCAAACCACGTTCCATGAGAGATTTCACGTAGGCGACGCCGTCGGCCAGTGTGAAGGCGAGCTCCTGCACGGCGTTCGAGCCAGCCTCGCGTATGTGGTAGCCACTGATGCTTATGGGATTCCACCTAGGCAAGTGCCTCGTGCAGTATTCGATAATGTCTGTCGCAAGTTTGACTGAAGGTTTTGGCGGGAATATGCAGAGCTTCTGCGCAAAGAACTCCTTCAACATGTCGTTCTGCACAGTGCCACCCAGTCGATCTCTCGGCACGCCCTGTTTGTCACCTATGGCAATGTACATGGCTAGGAGCATCGATGCGGGTCCGTTGATGGTCATAGAAGTGGTGACTCGGTCTAAGGGTATGCCGTCGAAAAGGGTTTCCATGTCTCTCAAGGAGGAGACCGCCACACCGCACCTTCCCACCTCACCTTCAGCCACTGATTCGTCAGAGTCACGTCCCATTATAGTTGGGTAGTCAAAGGCTATGCTCAGTCCCGTCTCGCCTTCTTTGAGCAGATATTTGAAGCGCTGGTTCGTCTGCTCTGCTGTGCCGAAGCCTGAGAACTGCCGCATGGTCCACAGGCGTCCTCGATACATTGTTGCATGAACGCCACGAGTGAACGGGAATCGCCCCGGAAAGCCCAAGTTGTTCAGGTAGTCGGTGTCTGGCGTGTCCCTTGGCGTGTACAGTCTTTTGACCAGAACATCGGAAGTCGTGTGGAACTCGTTCTGCCTTTCAGGATGATTGGCGAGCCATTTTGGCAGCGTCGTCTTCTCCCATCGCTCAGCCTCATCTGTAATCTCAATGAGCCTTCGTTTATCATACACCTTGTTGTCCCTCTAGGGATTAACTACCATATTCTCGGACACCATAAAAAGATATTTCTATGCGAAATTTCCCGTTTAGGTTGCCTTTTCACTTGCGCTGCGTGGATCCGTTGTTTCTTGGAGGCAACATCGAAGCTTGCCTTAGACGATTGTTTAACGGTTCTAGCGGGGATGCCGTGTTGAAAAGTGTCCGATTGAGGGCATATATCGAATCTCGGAATATATCAAGCATAGAATAATAGATATATTAAATCATACGATACGATATGTATCTAGGCTGAACATGAAAACAGTTCCACAAAACTACAAAAGAGGTGAAGTCGATGAAAACTGTGTCAATAAATCCTGATCATGTGTCGAACTCGCCACCCGACTTTGAGTTCGAAGAGCTCTTACTCGAATCTATAGACGATGGACTCTCCATACTAGGAGACTCGACAAAACAGGCGGTCTACGTTTGCCTGCAGAAAACCTACGGAATCAAAAAACAGGACATTCCCAACAAAATCCAGAGGTTCACGCACGCCATCGAACAGATATTCGGACCTGGAGCCAAACTCCTCCAAATCCAAATAATGAAGCAGCTCTACCAAAGAATCGGACATGCCTTCGAGTATTTCCCGGAGAACGGTGAACTCCTATTCCTTGAATATGTGGATGCAGTGGAAGCCTCGTACGTGCAAGCACGTACACAAAACCGCCCAGTCCCCCTACGCTTGTTCTGAAGCAGCAACACCCACGCGCTCGCAACAACCAACCAAGACTGAGACAGAGATCGAGTCGACCAATGTCCAGTCCTGTCAAGATAGCGATTCTGTTTTCATAGTTCTCAATGACGCAGACGGAATATCGCCTTGTGATAAGCATGTGGCACCAAAAGAGAAAACGCTCGTAAGAGATCTGGAGGCTCCGATACAGCAGGTTGAGAAGATAAGAGAGATAATGCAGGCTCCCGAAAAGAGCAGGAAGAACTTTGACTTGCATTGCCGATTGCCCGTGACAAGCTTTTGCGATGTATTTCTTCTGGAGAGACTGGAAGGTTTATTTTCCCTATCTCCTCAATAGCAGGTTGATGGCTTATGGAGAGCAAGGTTGCGAGCTTACGGAGAGAATACCAGAACTTCAAGAGGGGGAAAGCAGATGTCTTGGCTGTCAGATCTGAAGCTGTTTCAGTGTTGGAAGAAGCTAACAGACTTGGGGATCAGACGGTCGTGGATGAGATCGAGGATCTGTTCATAGACTTGCAGTTCTCGATGGAAGAAGACAGATGCAGATGCCATCGAAGATGTAGTAGCTGCTAGACACGAAGAGGCGGCGTTGATATGGAGCTTCCTGAGTTGACCGTTCTCGGCCGTCAGATGCGGAAGGAACTGTCAGGGAAACGGATTTCTGAAGTTGAAGTGGCAAACCCTAAGTGTTTGAACATGCCCTTTGAGCAATTTCAGAAGACTGTTGTTGGAGAAACAGTCAAGTCAGTTGAGAGCAAAGGGAAGTGGGTTTTCATCGAGTTCAACTCCCACTCGCTTCTATTCAATCCAGGCATGGGCGCGGACGTCATCTACTTCAAGCTAAGCGACAAGTTACCTGAGAAGTATCAGATAAGGGTCCTTTTCAACGATGGAACCGGCTTCACAATTCGCGTTTGGTGGTTCTGCTACCTACACTTGATGCTGAAAAGCAAGCTTGACGAACATAAACTGACCGCGAAGCTCGGTATATCGCCGCTTGACAGCAGGTTCACGCTGGACTGTCTTAGACAGCTGCTTGGCAACAAGCGAGGCAACATCAAGAGCTTTCTGCTTGACCAGAAAAACATTGCAGGCATCGGCAACGTATACGTACAAGACATACTCTTCTACGCAAAACTGCACCCCAAACGAAAGATACCCTCACTAACTAGCCTAGAAATCACAGGACTCCACAAGGCGATTACATCAGTGCTGAACGAGAGCATTGAACTGGGCGGGCTAGCGTATGAGAAGGATTTCTACGGAAACAAAGGCGGATACGGCCCAAATCAGTTCAGAATCGCTTACAAGCCGGGAAAGCCTTGCCCAACCTGCCAAACGCCAATCCAGAAAATTAAGACAGGATCAACCAGCAGCTTCATCTGTCCAACCTGTCAACCACTAGACGAGTAGTGCGTCGCGACTGATCTGTCGACTTTTGGGCTTTGCCACCGGAGGTTCAGTGCTCATGTCCATCATTTTGAGAGGAGTTCAGATTCCTGCGAACCTGTATGATTCATGGCTGCAAGGACCTAGCTGAAGAGTGGTCTGCAAAAATGCCGAACTCGAAAGGCGATAGACTACACACTGAGGCTATTGACTTCACTGCAGGCATCAGCCTGACCATGGCCTAGCGAATACAGGTCATAGGGTTCCTCGTCTCTCTCAAGACCCGTTCTCTTCCTGCATCTGATTCTGTGCGAAGCATGAAGCAACTGCCACAGACTCTTCCCCATGAGAATCTCTCCAGATTCTGCCTCCTCACATATTTTCTTGGAAGCATTCACAACGTCGCCGAAAACGTCAACTTCCGTAAAGATGCCCTCAACTCGGACCCTGACGACTTGAACGTCACCGCAGTCTATCCCAATCCTGCAGCCCATGGCGGGTAGACCGTCCAGTTGAACCGTCGGGCCTACGGAGTGTTCCATTACTTTCTGCATCATTTCTGTGCAGAGTAACGCGCGGTCTATCTGTTGTGTCCACCCTGCAGTAGGCAAGACAAAGAATCCCACCACACACGCTTCCATGTATTTCAGAACTGCTCCACCAAAATCCTCCACTACATGGGCCATCTCACCCAGAAGAGTGGAGTACAGATGTTTGCGTTCTTTGGGGCTCAAGCTCTTGACGGTTTCTGCTGAACCTACAAAGTCAGCATATAAGACGATCACCCTAAGGTGTCTGCTTTCCAATTCTACGGCAACCTCCATTCGCCTGCTCTCTTGACTCGGTTCCTGCTTTTCTCAAGATACTGCTCTTCACTGCCCACTTCTTTGAGAGTGAGAGCGATGGAAACCCCTTCCATCCCTTCAGCAGCATTGGCAAACTCCTCATCGGATATGAAGACATCATCGAATCGGTTAGAATACCCTTTCACCTCGTGCACTTCAGCTCGCTCCCAAGAGCGCTCATCAGGCACCAGTCTCAGAAGGAGATATTTGCCCCCCGGATCTCCACCAACAGACACGACTTCTTTGAGCGTAAAATCAATCGTGAATCTCTTCAGGGGACTCGAAATTTCCATTTGGATCGCCACTCCAACGGGTAAGCTTGGCTCGGATAACAATTATGAAGCGGAAATCCATGCACGGCACGCATGCTGTAAATTCGTTAGCAGCTGACTGTATGCGTGCATGTTGGGATTGGCAGAGCTTGGCGCTTCTGCGAGATCGTATTTGCCACTTGCTTGAATATGAAAGAGGGGTAATCTGTGACTTAGTTGAGTGTTGGTTGATATCTCTCCAGCTTCAGACGTTCTAGCAGATATTCTTCTTTGGGTTTAAGAGTGTCCTTCTCGGGCAGGAGAATCTCTTTGCCAGCAAACGCATGTAAAGAATCAATTCCGGCATCTAGATGAGCCTGTTGTAGTTGCTTCACCTTAGCCTTGTTGACAATTATTCTGTA
>Ga0209427_10001649_pt1 | contig 25834 bp, 20 predicted proteins | sample DeeMarSWOR136_30_FD_187465 | JGI IMG/M metagenome (GOLD analysis project Ga0209427, IMG submission 187465) | Marine sediment microbial communities from White Oak River estuary, North Carolina - WOR-1-36_30 (SPAdes) (version 2) | ecosystem: Environmental > Aquatic > Marine > Intertidal zone >...
CATGAGTAATGGAGCACTGCCGAGTTACTTGAGTATGGCCAAGCCGAACCCGGCCGAGAACAGGACGCCCTGGTACAAGAGCACGGCGCCGGCCTACGCGGGCATCTTCCTGTGGGTTGTCTTCTACATGGGCATCGCCAACTTCCTGCCCGACACCGGCCTTGGGCTGGGTCTTCTCGCCCTGGTCATCGCGGCCCTGATCTGCCACTTCCTGTTCTACCTGGTTCCGGGTTTGTTTGGTATGAAAACCGGCTACCCGCTTTATGTGGTCGGGGCATCGACCTATGGGACGGCGGGGGGATTCATCATGCCGGGCTTGCTGATGGGATTGCTTCAGTTTGGCTGGTTCGGTGTGAATATCGCGGTATCCACGGACTTCATTCTTCAGGCGTTCGGCAAGGGACCTGCCGTGGATCCTGCGACTGGGGACTTTTCCGGCAGCGCGGCCTTTACGATCGTAGCGATCCTTTGGGCGGCACTGGCGGTTTTCGTGGCCCTGCGAGGGATTCAGTATATCGGTAAGGTCTCGACCTTCCTTCCGATTGTCCCGCTCGTGATGATCCTGTACGTCTTTTTCGCCAACGTCGGAAGCGCCGGTGACTACACACCGAGCGAAACGGCCAACTCGACGATCGGTTTCATGGGTTTGATCGCGATGGTCGTGGGCTTCTTTGCCACTGCGGGCGCCGCCGGTGTGGACTTCGGAATGGGCAATCGAAATGAGAAGGACATTCAACTTGGCGGTCTTGTGGGTATCGCCCTGGCCATCGTTGTGGCCGGTGGATTGCCGATTATTGCCGCCGCGGGTGCTCACGCGGCTAATCCGGATCTCCAGGGTTATACGTTCGATGTTATCATCGGTCAACAGGCCGGCGCCAAACTGATGTTTGCGCTGTTCGCTATTGCGAGTTTTGCGCCGGCGTGCTTCTGCACGTTCATCGCCGGTAACAGTATTGGTACGATGTTCCCTACGGTGAGCAAGACCGTGATGGTTGTCATCGGGGCCATTGTTTCGATTATTATTGCCGTGATGGGCTGGGCGTTTAATTTAATGGGCGTCTTCGGACTCATCGGTGCGGCCTTCGGTCCAATCTGCGGCTCGATGGCGGCGGACTACCTGCTGAGCGGCTGCAAGTGGGCCGGTCCCAGGAAGGGGATTAACTGGGCGGGCTACATTGCCTGGGCGGTTGGTTTCGTCGTGGCCATCCTTCCGAATCCGATGATTGTGAATCTCACGGGCAAAGAGTTTGCTTTCATCACACCGGCTCCGGTGATTGCCTTTGTGATTGGTTTTGTGCTCTACGCGGTCCTCGCCAAGGCGGGTCTTGAGCCGCCGACCGTCGAGCTGGCTGCGGCCCCGGCTGAAAGTGCCCCGGAAGAGGCGAAGAGTGAGTGAGAAAACACACGCGCCATGAGCTGGCTCTTGCTTTCAAGAAGCTGATTCCGTGCGGCAGGGATTCGATGCGATAGCGAATCCCTGCCGTGTTTCTACGGGAATCCACAGTTGATACTAACTGTCGTTTTGAACAGTTCTTGCGCCCTTTCTGATCCCGGAAATATCTTCACACGCCACGCGGAGGGGAGAAAAAATATACTTTTCTGCGGCTTGACAACGTCCTACAGATAGGATACCATCGGCATGTCGGCTTTGGAATCGTAGGGTGGGACCTGCCCTGAGCGCCGTTGAAGGGTCGCCCCGCCGTTTTGATAGGCGGGCCAGGGCCGCTCTTGCAAATCCGGCGGTTGCGAACTTCGTCGGTTGGATAGAATTTGGAATTTCGAGGTAAAAAGGAAATGATGAAGAAAGATTTTGGTTCGATAGTCAACGTCGGTGTGTGTGTGTTGTTGGCGCTGTCTTTATGTCTTATTTCATCGTGTAAGAAAGCTCCGGAAGAACCGGCTCCGAAGAGTCCGGAAAAACCGGCCGCGAGCGCAACGACGGCAGAACCCACCGCTCCGAGCACGATTCAGCCGGCCGCGGACGAGACTCCTCCTGAGGCTCCCGTTGCGAAGGAGCCGGAGGATGTATCGCCTCCTCCGGCCAACACGGCAGGTTTGGTGCCGATCGAGATAGAGCTGCCCAAACCCATGTTTATCGGCACGCCGCAGGACACGAGGGTGGAGAATCTCGAGAAGCCGCTGGGCAAGCCCCGTCCGCCATTCTTAGCCCCCGAAGGCACAAAGAACGTCGCCGCGGGCAAACCTGTCTCCGGCAGCGATGAAGAGCCCATCATCGGTGAACTCGAAATGATCACGGATGGCGACAAGGAGGCAGCCGACGGAAGCTACGTCGAGTTGGGCCCGATGCTCCAACATGTCACGATCGATCTCGAAGCTATGCAGGAGATTTACGCCATTGTCGTCTGGCACTATCACAAGCAGGCCCGGGTCTATTTTGACGTTGTCGTGCAGGTTGCCGACGACGCGGATTTCATCACGAACGTCAACACCGTGTTCAACAATGACATTGACAATTCCGCGGGTCTCGGCGTCGGCAAGGACATGCACTACACGGAGACGAATGAGGGCAAGCTGATCGACGTGCTCGCTCAGGGCATCAAGGCACGTTACGTCCGCCTCTACAGCAACACCAACACGAGCAACGACTTGAACCACTACATCGAGGTCGAGGTCTACGGCAAGCCGGTAGAATAAGATGGCCAAAAAATGTTGCGTCCTCATTTTGGGCGCGACAGTTGTTGCGCTCTTGCTGCGTTTGCCGCGGCTCCAGCAGCGGCCCATGCACGGTGACGAGGCGGTTCATGCCGACAAGTTCCGTTTGCTGCTTGAGGAAGGCTCCTATGAATACGATCCCGAGGAGTATCACGGCCCGACGCTCAACTACCTGACGTTGATCCCCGCCAAGCTCGCCGGCGCCGAGAAGCTGACAGAGGTGACGGAGTTCACCCTCCGCATTGTGCCCGTTTTTTTCGGGGTGTGCCTGGTGCTGTTGCTCTTGCCGATGGTCGGCGGCCTGGGCAAAGGCGCTGCGGTTTACGCCGCCGTCTTGACTGCCATCTCGCCGGCGATGGTCTTCTACAGCCGCTATTACATCCAGGAGATGCTCCTGGTCTGTTTCACTTTTGGTGCGATTGTGGCCGGCTACCGGTATGCTCGCAGCAAGAAGATCGTCTGGACCCTGCTGGCCGGAGCATTTCTGGGGCTCATGCACGCCACCAAGGAAACCTGCATCATTGCTTTCGGTGCGATGTTCCTGGCTTTGGTGCTTACGTTCTTGATGCAACGCCAAACGGGTTCTCTCGTCAATGTCGTAAAGCCGTCCCACCTCGTTGGCGGCCTTGTAGCCGGCATCGCTGTCTCGGCCCTGTTCTATTCGTCGTTTCTGTCCCATCCCGCTGGCATCCTGGATTCGATTCGCACGTATACGACCTATTTCGACCGTGCGAGCCGCAGCAGTCTGCATATTCACCCATGGTCTTACTATCTCGAAATGCTCATCTATTTTCGATACGGCGACGGGCCGTTCTGGACCGAGGCGCTCATTGTCGTGTTGGCCGTCATCGGTTTCATCGCGGCAATGACAAGGAAAGGCGTGTCTTTCGCAAACGTTCATCTTGTCCGATTCCTGGCCTTCTACACGCTCATCCTAACGGCGGTCTATTCTGCAATCCCGTACAAGACTCCGTGGTGTGTGCTGGGCTTTCTGCACGGCATGATCTTGTTAGCCGGCGTCGGCGCCGTTGTCCTGGTGAAGCTGGCGCCGAATGTTTTGCCGCGTTTGATCGTTCTTGCTGTGCTGTTCGAGGCGTCTGTTCACTTGACCTGGGAGGCGTACCTGAGCGATTACAAGTACTTTGCGGACAGTCGCAATCCATATGTTTACGCTCATCCAACCACGGAGGTTTTTACGGTTGTTCAGAAGATAGAGGCGTACGCAAGTGCCCACAAAGACGGTGACGATATGCGCATCGACATCGTCTGTCCGGGCAAAGACTATTGGCCCCTTCCCTGGTATCTGCGGTCGTTCAGAAGAATAAGCTGGTCGGATCATGTCGTCCGGGATGCCGATTCGGCGCCGCTGATTATTGCTTCTCCCGAGGTCGAAGGGGCGCTGACTGAGAAGCTTTATAAGCTCACGCCTGTAGAAAAGCGCCAGATGTACCTGTTTCTATTTGATAAGCCGTATTACGTCTGGTTACGTCCGGAGGTCAAATTGCTCGGTTTCGTGAGAAAGGATTTATGGGACCGCTTCCAGCGACAACCGGCGGAAGGGGCACAGACACAAACGGAAGGCGAGAAATGACCGAGCAACCGCAGGAGCCTTGTTTCGTCAAGTCCGATTGTGCTTCGATCCCGGGGATGAAACGCTTCTCGCATGAGGCCATGGCGACTATCTTCGAGATCATCGTTATTCACGAGGATGAGCATTATGCCCGGCAGGCCGCCGCCGCGGCGTTCGAGGAGGTGGATCGACTTGAAGGTCAGTTGAGCCGATTCATCGAGAATAGTGACATCTCCAGAATCAATAACGTGCCCGCGAACCAGCCCTTGCTTCTTGGCCTTGACGCATTTGAGTGTTTGCAGATTGCCGTGCGGATGCACGCGGAGACAAACGGCGCTTTCGATGTCACGATTGGCGCTCTGCTGAAGTGTTGGCGCGATGCAGACGGAAACCCGCGCACGCCTTCGGGCGAGGAGCTGGATCTTACTCGCCTGCATACCGGGGCGAATCTTCTGGAACTGGACGAGCGGGAGCACACGGTCCGGCTGGCGGCCAGCCCCGTACAGGTTGATCTCGGTGGGATCGGCAAGGGCTACGCCGTGGACCGTGTGGCCGATCTGTTGCGTGAGTGGAGCATTGAGACGGCTCTGATCTCCGGCGGGTACAGTTCGGTCCTCGCGCTCGAAGCGCCGCCGGGGACGCAGGGTTGGCCTCTGACGCTGAGCGACCCGGCCGATCATCAACGGATTTTGGCCCGTCCTTACCTGCGCGCCGGCGCGCTTGGCGGCTCGGGGGTGCAGAAAGGCGGGCACATCATTAGCCCGCGCACGGGCCGAGCCGTTCAGGGCAAACGCGCAGCATGGTCCGGGGCCCCCGACGCCGCGACAGCCGATGCGCTCTCGACGGCTTATATGATTATGGGTCCCGATGAAATCCGTCAGTATTGTTCGCTCCACCCGAACCGCCGCGCTATGGTCATCCTGCTCGAGCCGGACGAGAAGACGCAGAAAGACAAGATCCTGTACTTCGGTCCCTGGCACAAGGATGACCTGGTGAAATGATGGCGCGCTCGCCTTGCTGGCGAAGGACTCTCATTTTTTTGACATGATGCGCCTGATGGTCAAGAGTTCAGACAAGACACGCCACGAGCTCCGGGTTGGTGACAGTCGGCTGTCACGGTCGCAGGTCCAGTCGATGGGGAATTCTCTAATCCGGTAGCCTTCTTTTTGCGCCCGCATGATGATCTCGATGTCGAACGTGAAACCGTCCGTGACGCACTCGCCGTACAAGTGCCGAGCGACATCCCCCCTGTAAATCTTGAATCCACATTGCGTATCCGTGAACTCGGCGGGGATCTTCATGTCGTGGATCACGAACCAGTGGAAGATCTTCGAGCAGAGGCGCCGATATAGACTCTGCGTTTTCTCAATGTGGCATCCTCGCGTTTTTCTGGAGCCGTGTGCGATGTCGCATGCCCCGCTTTTCAGCAGCTCCAGCCCCCGCAGCGTGTCCTCATAGGGCACGCAGCAGCCGCTATCGGCAAACATGACGTACTCGCCGCTGGCGTGCTTTATGCCCGTGCGGACAGCGTACCCCTTGCCCCGATGGGCTTCATAACGAAGGACGTCCCGCTTCACATTCGGCGAAATCTCGACGCTTTTTGCGGCGTCGGCCGTGTTGTCTTTGCTGCCGTCATCGACAACGATAATCTCTCCCTCAAGCTGATGGCCTTCTAAGAACTTCGCCGCCGCTGCGACGTCGCGAGCGATTTTCCTGCTTTCCCCAAATGCCGGTATAACGATAGATAAATCCATCAATAGATAATATACGATGGCGCCGCGTTTTTACAGCACCGATGTATGCGTCCCCTTATTTTTAGAGCTGCCCCTGCTAGGCGTTCAATATGTCTCTGTCACTTTCGGTTCTGAAGATGCGACGGGAGGTGAGGAATTTTGTTTTCGTCAGGAGATCCGACGCATGCGCTTTGACGGCGACTTCCATGTTCCTTCGGTCTCTCAGAGCGGCATACGCCTTTTCGAAGACCTCGTGCTTCAAGGGGCAGGATAGATCGGCGTCGCTGACGATCTTCAGAAACCGTCGTCTGTGCTTATCGGTGAAGTCTTCTCCTTGTCTGAGTAAGAAGTACACCTCGTACAGTGCAATAAGATAAATCACCGCCAATTCCACCGCCAGTCGATAGTATTTGATGTAATCCACGTCCTTGATGTACTCCTGATACATCTTGGAGTTTTCTTTGTCCTTCTGGTACTCCTTGTCCGCTTTCTTGTAGGGTCCGACCTCCTGGCATACCCGCAGTGTCAGCAGCAGGTTGTCAACGGCGTTTTCGATGTCGTCCTCGGATGGACATGCCCCGTAGGTCTCCACGAATCCCCGCTGCAAATAGTAACGGAACCATTCCTCTGCGTTGGTTGTCGTCAATCCTCTCACACAGTCGGCCCATCGACGAAAATCCTGCTTGAAGAAGCTGTACTTGGCGCCGCTCTTTTCTTCCAGGCGATAGACCTCTTCGTACAGAAAATAGTCCTGGAAAACTTCGCACTCCCGGTGTTTTTTTCGATTCCGACCCTCGCGGTAGTAGGGACCGGCGACGCGGTTCACGACGGGATGGATGATCTGGTCGGCGGCGATGTGTGTCAAGTGCCCAGCCACGTAGGCGAGTTTCCTCTTGTCATTGTCGTCCAGCTCGACCTGACCGTCTTTTCTGACCACATCGCTGAAAAGAATCTCGACCAGCTTCAAGGGAAACTCATTAGGCTTGTACGAGTGCAAATGGTACGACCAGGGGGTGACGCCCTTGGCCTGGACGAATCCTTCCTTCAGCATATCCTTGATGGAACTGGACATCCTGGCATAGTAGTACAGGTCGGGCCCGAGGCTTCCGAGGTTCACATACGCCTTGTAGTTTCTTCTCCTTGAAGAGTCGTCCAGGACCTCGGCAAATTGTGTAAATTCATCTATCCCTTTTGCCTTGAGGGTTTGCAGCGCCTTATGAGCGATTAGCATATGGGTCACGTTTGCCGGCATGGCGTCTTCCTTATCTGCATCCGAACCAGCCTTCACAGAGTTTACGAGACCAGCCGAAAAAAGCAAGAGCCTTTTCTCAAGACGCAGGTCACGGTAAGACGTCAGATATCGGCCTTCTGACGAATATCGGAGCGCTGATGTCAGACCAAATCGGCGGAATTGTCGGGTATCCAGCCGTCGCTGTTGTCGGAGAGCCTGATGTGAAACCACCCGGAGCGGCGTTCGAGCAGATCGAACTCCGTTCCCGCGTGCAGGGGATCCTTGAAACTCTCGGGATAGTTCGGCCCATCGCCCTGGCGGGCGACAACGTCTTGGGCCGTAATGACCCCACAGACTTGATGCGACCGGACCCGGCTCTCCAGGACGACCGACGTAAGAAAGCAAACCGTCAAAAGGCCACAGAGCGTCGCCGCGACGACCCACGGAGCGGCTTTGCCGTACCAGGCCGTGATGGTGAGGCTCACACAGAGGATCGCAAAGCAGAGGCACGTCAGCAGAAACTTTGTCCTGAGCGAAAAATCGTAGTGCCAGAAGAACAGCGTCTGCAATATACGCTCTTCCGTTCTCACCTCCACCTTATCGATTCTTCTGCTGCGCGCGAAGGCGAGATTTTTGTGAATGTTGGCATCGGTCTTGTCGAGCTCTTCCGCCCGGCGATAATTAAGGATGGCTCGGCCGATGTCCTCTTTGAGAAAATAGGCGTTGCCCAGGTTATAATAAAGCTTGGCATTTCTTATGTGGCCCTCATTGATGATCTTTTCATAGTTCAGTATGGCCTGGTCGTAGAGCCTTTCAGCCTGATCCGGATCATGTGTGGTTGAATTCGCTGCTCGAAAAAACTGATTCGCCTGGCTGAAGAGTGAGTAGGCTTGCTCCCTGGACAATTTCGCTTCCACCTTTGGTGTCACGCAGAACAGAAGCAAACAGACCAAGACTATTGAAGAAACTCTGTTCATTAGGTCTTACGGTTCTTTTCAATACGGCGGACCAGATCAATCACTTCTTTGGTCTTTTCCGGGTCGATATGGACCTCTATCGAGGCGTAGCGTCCTGCTTCAAAGTTGTTTATTATCTCCCTGTACTTGCCGGCGGTTTGTGCATCTGTTGTCGCGGCCCGGATGGCGTCGTAACAGTCATCAGGCGTCAGGGAGCCGGCCATCTTGTCGAAGCGCTCGCCGATATACTGCTTCATGATCGACACAAGCAGCTCGTTCTGCTGCTTCGCGTCAGTTGAGGCAATTCTCTTCAATTGGCCGATAGCTTTGTTGCAGGCCTGCCGTCGCCGCTTGGCGGCCACTTTTTCGGGGCTCTTGCGCGTACTGAGCTTGATCAATAGACTCGCTACAAGCCCGATCAAGGGAGCCCCCCAAAGGACGGCGTAGCCGGGATGAGCCAGCGCCGCCACCGGTGAAAAACTCATGTCTTTCAGGGCGTCAAGGTCCTCGTAGTTGGCGGAGAGTCCTTTCCTGATGGCCTCGACCTCTCTGTTGACCGGCACGAAATCGGCGCCCTCCAGATCGGCGCTCGTCAGTACCTTCGTCGGTGCGACGTCGAGTTCGATAGGCTCCGTTTGGGCCGTCACATACTTACCCTTCCTGACATCGAAAGAGGCAAGAGGGATGGGCGGTATTCGGGTGACCTTGTCGTTGTTCGCTCGTATCTTTTGTGTGAAGACTTTGAAACCCTCTTCAACCGTCGGCGACGCTTTCTGCGAGGGGATTTTGAAGTTGTCCGCCAGTTCCGGCACCCGTTCGAGCGCGGGCCACTGGATGGGTCTCAGGTATTTGCTGCCGCCTATCTTGATGGTCAGAGTGATCGGGTCGCCGACGTTGACGGTGGTCGGCGCCGCCGAAGCTGAAATCGTGTATTGTCCGATCAGGCCGTAGAATTCAGCCGGTTTGCCTTCGTCGGGCAGCGGCAAGACCTCCAGTTCAAGCGGCTCGGAGTACACGATGAACCGCTTGTATTGGGTCCGTGTGCCAAAGAAGCTATCGAAGGGGTCTCGCGACCGTACGCGCCCGACGGCAACAGCAGCGGATACCGAAGCGGGTGGCATAGCGATCCGGCCGGGACGCTTCGGAATCAGAATCTTGCTGAAAGTAACCAGGATCGCATCCTTATCGTTATGTTCGACCCTGTATTTGTTGACCATAACGGTCATTCCCGTGCGAAGGCGATAGAGTTTTGCCTGTGGGTCCGAAACATCGGCGTCTTCGATCTCAAAGGCGTCACCGCTCAAAGCCGGGATGTTGAATTGGAAGTCACCAATATCCGCCGAAACATAAAACTTCACCGTCAGGATGACCGGCTGGCCAACGTAGCATTGTTGCTCCGACAGCGTAACTTCAAGGTCCAACAGCTCGGTTGTGCCGGGCTTTGAGATGTTCACGGTGACCGGGTTGGTGCGGTACGTCTTCCCGTCGATCTCCACCGTTACCGACGGAAGCTGTGCGCGCCCGGCCCGATCCGCCATCAGGGAATAGGTCATTATCATCGTAGCGGTTGTCGTGATTCGACCGTTGATAATATTGGTGGAACTCTGCGTTCTGTTTCCGGTGCTTTGAGGATGATACGGCTGCAACGCCTGCAAATCGACCTGGCCGGGCTTGTCGGCGCCTTCGATCACGATGTAGTAGCCGAAGCGCTCGCCGGCGTAGATGTCTCTTCCGGTCTCCGCCTGGGCCGAGACTCGTACCTGGCCGGAGGCACTGGCCGCGCCAACCGCCATCACGGCGAGAACCGCGACAATATTCTTTGCGCCTGTCATCTTCGTTCGTTCTCAATCGTCACTTATCCATTCCTGCTACCAGTCTTTTTCGACTTTTTGCCACCGGGCTCTCTCGAAAATCTGCCTTTCTTTTCGCTGGCGCTGTTCTCTGTCGAGAATTTCCTGTGCCCTGGCATCAGGGGCCATCCGTTGTTCTTTCTCCTCCTGCTGCTGCTGGTCGGCCTGGTTAGGGTCCTGCGGCTGATTCGGGTCCTCCTGAGCAGCCTGTTGCTGCTGCTGGTCCTGCGACTGGTTGGGATCCTGCCGGGAACCTTGCTGCTGCTGATCCTGTTGTGATGGTTGATTCGGGTCTTGTGGCTGGTTCGGATCCTGCTGTTGCTGTTGTTTATTGAGCTGGTCGAGTAGGTCCTTGATCGTGAGCCGGGCGACCTCTATGTTTCTTGCCGCCTTTATGTTCTCCGGCTCGATGTCCAGCACACCTCTCCAGGAGCCGATGGCCGTCTCCAACTCCTCAATGGCCTTTTGCAGATTCGAGTCCCTTTGCTTGGAGCCCTGCTGGAAGTGAGAATTGCCGAGGTTGTACTTGGCCTTTGCGACTAGTTTCATATCCTTGCTCTCGGCGGCGACCTGCCTGTACAAATCCATGGCATTGCTGAGATCGTCGAGCCTGTAATAGCTGTTGGCCTTGTTGAATTTCGGCTCCAGCGCTTGAGGGGCTTCCACAAGAGCCTTATCGTATTGATTGATGGCCTCGTTGAAGTTTCCCTGCCTATACAGTTTGTTGCCCTGTGACGTGGTCTCTCTGACCGACTCGGCGGATGCGGCCTGCACCAGAGCCACAACGAGCGCTACCTGCAGAACCGTTCTATGCTTTCTTGCGTTCACTTATCAAAGCCTCACAAATAAGAAGCACTAATCCCAACGCGACAAAAATCTGGAATTTCTCATCATATTTCAGCATGGTTGTGGATTCAAGCTCGCGTTTTGCAGCCGAGGCAATTAGATTCTCGTAGATTTGCCCCAGATCCAGCGTAGTGCCCGGCCCCACGGACAAATATTTCCCGCCCTCGGTGACGTACACAACATTCCTCAACAAATCGCCGCCGAGCTTGGACCAGACCTCTTCACCCTTGTATTTTAAGAAGGTCTTCTGGCCGTTCGGGCCGGTCATCGGAATGCGCGAGCCCTCATTCTCGTCGCCCAGCCCGATGGCAATGATTCTTACGCCGTCGGCCGCCGCTTTTTCAGCCGCCTGAACCGGGAAACTCTCGTAGCCTTCATGTTCTTCGCCATCCGTGATCAAGATGATGTCCTTGTACTCCCGGCTCTGCTTGTCGAAGACTTCCTCGGTGGCCTTGCGGATCGCATCGCCGACCATTGTGCCGCCTCGGCTGGTACTTTCCGTGGAAATATCCGCCAGGGCCATTCTCACAAAGGCGTAGTCCTGCGTCAGGGGACATTTCACCGTGCTGTTGCCTGCAAATGTGACGAGCGCTATTCTGTCGCCGGCCAGCGTCTCCAGCAGATCGGCGATGGCGATTTTCGAGCGTTCGAGCCGGCTGGGCTTAATGTCCTCGGCCAGCATCGACCGGGATGTGTCGAGCAGGATGCAGATGTCCCGGCCTTGCCGTCTAATCTTCTGGGCCTGTGGATTCCATTTCGGCTCGGTCAGGGCGACGACAATGCTGACAAAAGACGCCAGCAGCAGGAGTGCTTTGAAGACCTGCCTCTTCAGGCTGACGGCGTTGTTGATCTTCTTGAGCATCTCGCTGCTGGCCAACACTCTCAGCGCCCTGGCCTTCTGCCAGAAGCACCAGAGATACGCCGGGACCAGGACCGCCGGTACGGCGAAAAGAAGCCATAGTGCTTTGTCGTTTCCCAGGTTCATAAGTGTCGTTTCACGGTATCTTTCGAAATACGGTACATCCTGCCAACATCTCCGCGCCCAAGACCAGCAACGCGGCTAACGTCCATAGCCCGAAACGCTCGGCGAACTGCGTATATTGCACGGACTTGACCTCGGTCTTCTCCAGCTCGTCGATCTTTTCAACAATCGTGCGAAGCGCCTTCGCATCATCGGCCCGGCCGTAGAATCCACCCGTGTTTTCCGCGATTCTTTTCAGCAGACCCTCATCGAGATTCTGACCGGTCGGCATCTTGTAGGTTCCGAGCGGCGTTTGAATCGTTGTATATGCTTGCCCTGAACCGATGCCGATCGTATAGATTTTTATATCCCATTTTTTGGCCAGTTCGGCCGCTTCCAGTGGATCGTACTGGCCCGCATTATTGATGCCGTCGGTAAGTAAGATAATGACCTTGCTCTTAATCTTGAAGCCGCTCTCTTCGGCGTCTGAGACTTCTTCACCGGCGGAGGCTAACTGTGCCTTCCTCTGGTGGATCTCCTCCTCGGCCTTTCGCAGCCTTGCGGCGGCCAGGGCGACGGCGTCCCCGATGGCGGTGCCGTCCTCACTGCGTATGGTGACAATATCAGTCTTTTTCAGGAACTCCGTCAGCACGTTATGGCTGTGCACCAAAGGGCATTTCGTATCGGCGTATCGGGCAAACGTAACGAGGCCGACAAGATCGCTGCTTCGGCCTTTCAGATCCTTCTTGTCGCCCTCGATGAACTCGGACAAGACCTTCTTGACGACTTCCAAGCGGTTCAGCTTTTGCCCGTAGTAGTCCATCTCGGTTTGCATGCTGCCGGAGCGGTCCACGACGGCTTCTATGGCCACACCTTCCGTGGAGATTTCCGAGAGAACGGTTCCCTTTCTCGGGCGCGCCAGGGCCATGATGAGGAGCACCACACAGATCAGTCTTGCTACCTTCAGCAACGGCCTGGAGCGAATTCGCCATGACAAAGAGCAGTTTCTCATGTCCACAAGGCTCGGAAATCGGACGGCGGCCGTACCCTTCTTGCGCAGCATTAGATACGCCACAGCAGGCACGGCCAAAAGCAACAGCAAAGCCCAGGGTGAGTACAACTGCATTACGCGCTCCCAATCTCAACGGTTTCTTCAGGTCTAACCATTTCTGTCACATCGACCTTTCGGTCGTCGGATTTCGTTCTCTCAACGAAGTCTTTGACCAGATCAAACGTTTTCTGGATTTGCTCGGTTGTCGGATTGTGTTTGGCGAACTTCACCAGATCACAGTGTTCCAGGAATTCTCCCAGCCGGTCCTTGTCGGAGGCCGGGAGGACGTCCGTATTGGCAAGCTCAGCCAGAAACTCTTCCGTTGTTCTCTCCGGCGCTCTCAGGCTGAAACGATGCTCGATGTAATGCCTCAGAATATTGCTGATGCGTTCGTAAAATTCCTTGATTTTCCCTGCGGCTACCAAATCTTCCTGGACCAGAGCTCGGAGCCGTTCGTATGCAAGCTCGTGGGCCGGCTTGAAAAGCCTGACCAATTCCTTGACTCGTTTGCGTCGCAGGTAAAGCCAAAGGCTGGTACCCACGCCCACAAAAACAGCTACAATGAGTAGCCATACCCACCAGAAAGAAGCCTTCTGGGGCACTTCCACAACGCCTTCGATATCTTCTATCTTGAGCTCGGCCCGCTGTTCGCCGAGTAGTGAGGTGACCTCTATGTCGATTGGCTCGGTGGTCAGCTCGTACTTGTTTTCTTCCGGACTATTCACATCGAAAAAGGCAAATGTAAACGCCGGGATCGCAGAAGTGCCGGAAAGAAAAGGTTCGAGCCGATACTGATATCTGCTCACGACGCGGTTGCTCTCGTCGAGCCTATCGCCCAGATTGTCCCAATCGACAATGCCGAAATTCTCGAGCATTTCGCCGACCTTCGGCATCCGGACTTCATAGCCCGGCTCAATGGCCGCTTCAAGCTCCAGCAGCATGGTCTCGGCAATCGTCATTTTCGCCTTGTCGGCCCGGACGTGAACGGTCAGAGGCCCTCTCTCGTATTCTTTGTCGATCTCGAACTCTGATTTTCCAGCGGCGTTGTCTGCACTCTTTTCGCAGCCTGCGCACGCCCAGAAAAAGCAGCAGCAAAGCAGCAAAGGCAAAGTAAATCGGTTCTTAGCCGAGCTTCGTTCCATAAACCTTCTCGAAAGTGACTATTTCGCTGTTCCGGCGGGGGCTTCTTCCGATTCGCCCTCTTGTGCACCGCCCAACACCGAGGTGTGGACAATGACGTTGTACTTATCCATCATCTGTTCGATATAGTCACGCTGAACGTCCTGGCGTTTCTGGTTTGTAAGCGTTAACAAGACTTGCTGTCTGACTTCATCAAGTTGCTTCTGGCGCTCGGGAGTCATCGTCTCCACTTGGACGATTTCGAATCCCTTCTCCGTTCTGAAAGGCTCGTCCAGCACTCTTGGGGCGTCGCCGGCAAATATTTTCTCGTTCAATTCGTCGTAAGCGCCGACGCCGGGGACATGAGAGCCCTTTTGAGCCTCCGTATTGATCGTGCCGCCGTCTTGCTTGGTGCTCTCGTCTGTTGAAAACTGCTTCGCCAACTCGCCGAAGTTCTCGCCGGCCTTGATCCGGCCGATCAGTTCCTTGGCCTGTTGTTCGTCATCGACCAGGATGTGACTGATTTTCGCCTTGGCGGGCTCGACATACTTGTCCTTGTTGGCCGTGTAATAGGTCTGAAGATCGGTCTCTGTAATGTTGATCTTGCTGGCGAGCTCAGTATTCATGAGGAGCTGGCTCAGAGCGCCGCGCGTCAATTGGTTAATGAGTTTCTTTGCCTCGGCTTTCTCCGCCAGTCCATCCTCCAAAGCCTGCCGATACAAGACTTCCTGTGCAAGCCAGGATTGCAGATACTGCTGTTTGGCCTGCGGATTTTTGTACTGATCGAGCATTCTCTTTTTTTGTTCATTGAGCTGCTCGACCGTCATGAACGGGGCTACGGGTTCCAGTTGATTCTCGATGTCACTTTCAATCGCGGCGTCGAGATCGGCGGCGGTTATTTTTTCGGCACCTATCTCGGCGACCACTTTAGCACCCGCGGCAGGGGCGGCTTCGAGACTTGTGCGGTCCATTAGCTCATATCGCAGAGCGGAAAACTTGCCGAGCTTTTCAAAGCAGTCCTTGATATGGGCGCTGATCTGTGGTTTGAGCTCGGCCAGTTCCGCGGTAGCTTCACTGCGGTAGTAGTATTCAACCGCTTGGTCATAGAGACTCGCCTTTTCCAAAAGCGTGCCGATCTGAAAGAGCGTTCTGGCTCGCTCAGAATCGGTCAATTCACCGACGGCGAGATAATCTTCCCAGACTTTCGCCGCTCGCGAATACAGGTTCCTTTGAGCGAGCTTGCCGGCCAATTGTTTGGTTTGCTCGGGGGAGAAGGCCGAACCTGCTTTGTCGAGGGCCGGCTCCCGGTCCGCTGGCTTCAAAGCAAGATTTGCCGCCGTCAAGCCGATCAGGATCAAGAGCAGTACAATCAGAATCCAATTCGCGGCCGTACTTCTTTGCTTCTTCTCAGGGAGCGAAAAATCCAATTTCTCTTCCATAGCCTTGACTCCTTCGACCCATCGTCGTCTGAACGAGCGCCGTTGACGGAATTCTAATATCGCCGATGGCGCATGTGGAAAAACCGGACGAGGTCTTGTATGTACGGCTTATCCGTATTGATATTGATACAATCCACGTCAATCGTTCGCAGCATATTCTTGAGCCCGTCGAACCGCTGCGCGCTGGTGTTGCTATATTGGTTTCTAAATCTTCGACTGGAGGTGTCGACGAGGAGAATCTCACCAGTCTCGGCGTCGGCAAATTCGATCAGTCCGATTCCGGGAAGCGCGACCTCCGCACGGTCGCGGACCGAGACGGCAATAACGTCGTGACGTTTGTTCAGAAGACTCAGAGGTTTCTTGAAGTCGGTCTCGATGAAGTCGGACACAAGAAACACCGTCGCCTTCTTGCGTATCACCTTAGCCAGATAATCCAGGGCCTGGGGGATATTGGTTCTTCGTCGGGGCATTTTGAAATAGAGCAGTTCGCGAATCAATCTCAGCATGTGGCGCATTCCCTTCTTGGGCGGAATATACAGCTCGATTTGGTCGGTGAAGATGAGCAGGCCGACCTTGTCGTTGTTCTTCGCAGCGGCAAACGCCAGAACGGCGCAGAACTCCGCTGCCAGCTCATTCTTCATCTTGTTGACGGTTCCGAAATCGCCTGATGCGCTCAGGTCCACCGCGAACATGACCGTCATCTCGCGTTCTTCGACGAATCGTTTGATATACGGCCTGCCCGTGCGGGCGGTGACGTTCCAGTCGATGGTGCGGATGTCGTCGCCGGGCGTATACTCGCGCACCTCGTCGAACTGCATGCCCCGGCCCTTGAAGACGCTCTCGTACTGGCCGGCGAAGCTGGCATCTACCGCCCGAGACGTGTAAATCTGAATCTCCCTGATTTTCTTGATGAGTTCCTTGGGTATCATCGTGTGTCAATATCGAATCGGTGATGCTGGACTTACGGCACTTCGATACTGTCGAAAATCGTCTTAATGATGTCTTCGCTTGTCTTGTCCTCGGCCTCAGCTTCATAGCTGACAATGACTCTGTGGCGCAGAACGTCGGGGCCGATGCTCTTGACGTCCTGTGGAGTCACATAGCCCCTTTGTTGGATAAAGGCATGGGCTTTTGCCGCAAGGGCAAGGTAAATGGTCGCGCGGGGCGAGGCGCCATAGTTGATGAAGTTGGCCATATCCATGCCGTACTTATCAGGCTCTCTCGTGGCGCAGACGATATCGACGATGTAATCTTTGATCTTCTCGTCGATGTAGATCTCATCGACGACGTTCCTGACCTGGGCGATGTCTTCCGGCTGGATAACGGCTTGGATGTCAAAGTGGATGTCGGTCCCGGCCATCCTATCGAGAATCTTGCGTTCCTCCGCCTTGTCGGGGTAGTCGATCTTGAGTTTCAACATGAACCGGTCCAACTGCGCCTCCGGGAGGGGATACGTCCCTTCCTGCTCGATGGGATTCTGCGTGGCAAGCACCAGAAAAGGACTGGGCACGGGAAAAGTCTCATCGCCGATGGTGACCTGTCTCTCCTGCATGGCTTCCAGCAAGGCGCTCTGTACTTTGGCTGGGGCCCTGTTGATCTCGTCGGCCAGAATAATATTGGCGAAAATCGGACCTTTTCGGGTCTGGAATTCGCCGTCCGACTGTCGGTATATTTGCGTTCCGATCAGATCGGCCGGCAGCAGGTCGGGGGTGAACTGAATACGCTTGAAATCAGCGTCGATTGTCCGGGAGAGAATCGTCACGGCCATCGTCTTGGCCAGACCCGGCACGCCCTCCAGCAGGATATGCCCGTTGGCCAGCAACCCGATCAACATACGCTCGAGCATATAACGCTGCCCCACAATGACTTTGTCCATCTCTGCAAAAAGCGCTCTGACAAATTCACTTCTTTCCCGCACCAATTCTCCGATCTGCTTTACGTCCGTCGTCATAGAGGCTTCTCCTTCCAAGAATCTTGCGTTCGTCTGAAAAAGTTCCTCAATTTGTCCCGATGAGACCGACAGCCCTTTGTGAATAAAGAGCGTGTATTTCCTACGGCTTATCCCCCTAAAAGGTTCACATTATGCGACAAAAATCAGCAGAATTCAAGGTCTTCGACAACGTCGAGGCTAGAGCTCATACGCCGTCAGAAATCCCGATGATTCTCAATATGGATACGGACATTCTTTCTGTAATCCGACGAATCATCAGAGGCGGCCTTGTCCAACTTCCTCTGTGCCCAGAAGATCTTGACGGCGGTTACCCCGCAGCCGATCCCTGCGAGGAAGAACATTGCTGCCGCCAGATAGGCAAAAACCTCAGGTAACGCCGCGATAATGACGCCGAAGCCGATCAGCAGAAGCCCGACGATGAACATGCCGGCCGCAACAGTCCTGGACGCCTGGGAAACTACGTTTGTGTAGAAACGAAAGCTCATGAAACGTCCCCGTTCGCTCAAAGAAAAAGCGGGCCCCTAAGTGGAACCCGCTTCACACCCTGTCTTTTTAGTACATTCCGCCGCCTGGAGGTCCTGCGGGAGGCGTTTCCTTCTTCTCAGGGATCTCGCTGACAATGGCATCCGTCGTCAGCAGCAGTGAGGCAATGGAAGCGCCATTCTGCAGCGCGGCCCTTTCGACCTTCGTCGGCACAATCACGCCGAACTTCACCATGTCGCCGTACTCCTTGCGGAGGGCATCGTAGCCAAAATTCTTGTCCTTGCTGTCCATCACCTTCTGAGCCACGATCGAGCCATCCAGCCCCGCATTCTCAGCGATCTGCTTGATCGGCGAGACGACCGCCCTTCGGACAATATCGACGCCGATCTTCTCGTCGCCGGTCACTTTGATCCTATCCAAAGCAGGCAGTGTCCTGAGCATCGGCACGCCGCCGCCGGGCAGGATACCTTCTTCCACCGCCGCTCGGCAGGCATGCAGCGCATCTTCCACGCGCGCCTTCTTCTCCTTCATCTCCGCTTCCGTCGCCGCTCCGACATTGATCTGGGCCACGCCGCCAGCCAGTTTCGCCAGCCTCTCCTGCAGCTTCTCAATATCGTAGTCGCTGGTGGAGTTATCGATCTCGTTCTTGATCTGTTCGATCCTGCCCTTGATCGCCTCTGTGCTGCCGCCGCCTTCGATAATGGTCGTGGTGTCTTTGTCGATAGTGATGCGCTTGGCCCGACCAAGCTGCCGCAGTTCGATATTCTCCACTTGCAGGCCCAGGTCCTCGAAAATCGCATCGCCGCCGGTCAGCGTGGCAATATCGCTGAGCAGGGCCTTTCGACGGTCCCCAAAGCCGGGGGCCTTGACGGCCGCCACCTGCAGGATGCCTCGCAGCTTGTTGACAACCAGTGTGGCAAGGGCTTCACCCTCGACGTCTTCGGCGATCACCAACAGGGGCTTGCCCTGCTTGGCAACCTTCTCAAGCAACGGAACGAGCGACTTGACCGAGCTGATCTTCTTTTCGTGCACCAGAATGTAGGGCTTTTCCAGCACAACGGCCATGCTCTCCAGATTGTTGATAAAGTGCGGGCTGAGGTATCCTTTGTCGAACTGCATACCTTCGACCAGCTCGACCGTCGTTTCCAGTGATTGACCTTCTTCGACGGTGATGACGCCATCTTTGCCGACTTTTTCCATCGCCTCTGCCAGTTTCCTGCCGATTTCAACATCCTGATTCGCCGAGCACGTCGCGACCTGTTCGATTTGTCTGCTCGATTCAATGGGCGTGCTCATTTTCTGGAGCTCTTTGACGGTCTGCTCCACCGCCTTCTCAATGCCGCGCTTCACCTGCATGGCATTGGCCCCGGCGGTGATATTCTTGAGGCCCTCGTCAAAGATGCTCTCGGCCAGGATCGTGGCGGTCGTTGTCCCGTCACCGGCCACGCTCGACGTCTTGGAGGCCACCTCTTTGACCATCTGGGCGCCCATATTCTCGTACGAATCCTCGAGCTCAATCTCTTTGGCCACGGTCACACCGTCTTTGGTGACCGTCGGCGAACCGAAGGACTTTTCCAATACGACATTTCTGCCGCACGGCCCAAGTGTGATCTTCACCGCTTTCGCCAGCTTCTTCACACCTTTCTGAATTGAGGCGCGTGCGTCAGTACCAAACGCTATTTTTTTTGCTGCCATGTCCTTTTTTCTCCTATTCTATGGCTGATTGTCTTTGTCCCTTTCACTTTTCGATCACGGCCATGATATCCGACTCACTCATGATCAGATGTTCCTTGCCGTCGATCTTCACCTCTGTCCCGGCATAGCTCGTGAAAAGTACCGTATCCCCCTTCTTCACCTGCAATTTTCTTACTGTCCCGTCGTCGAGCATTTTGCCCTCGCCAATGCTCACAACCTTGCCTCTCTGCGGTTTTTCTTTGGCGCTGTCCGGCAGGACGATCCCTCCGGCCGTCGTGGTTTCGGCGTCGAGACGCTGAACGAGCACCTTGTCTGCTAATGGTCGAATCTTCATTTTGTCCTTACTCCTTTCAGAAAAACTCTTTCGTATGCTGTTGATAGCCCTAATTCATGTGCCAAACGTATCTTTGACTTCTTTTCTTCAATGTTCTCTGTTCTTGCTCAGTTCATAATCCCCCCACGCCTTACTCAAATATGCTGCTGTCATACTTTCTCATGAATAATCTATTCAGTTGTTCCCGCAGAATATGCATATCCACCGGCTTGTCAATGACGCTGAAAACGTCCAGTCGAAGCGCCTGTCCGAGCAGGGATTCGCCGGCGGCACGGGTCAGAAGGATGCACGGCAGCAGGGGATAATCCATTCGGATGATTCTGATCGTCGCCAGTCCGTTGGACTGCTCGGAGTCCATATCGATGATTGTCGTGTGGATCCGTTTCCTCTCGATAATGTTGACGAACTCTGCCGCACTCTCTGCCACGAGCAGGTTCACGCCTCTCGGCCGGAATATGCAGCGCAGCGCCTCAGGCCAGGCCCAGTTGGCATGACTGACCAAGACGTTCACTTCATCGAGTTTTGACCGTTCCAAGACCATAGCCGTACATTCCTTGCCGGAAGATGTGCAAATATCATGCCAAGTATCTCCCGCCGGACCTCTATGTTCATAAGTATTTGTATTTATGACACTTATACGGGAACGACAATCTTGTCCCATCTGCCAAAATCTCAGATGACCACTGGGCGCACTGCCAACCTGACAGACTTCGGTGCGTCGGATTCTCACTTCCGGCCGGAACACGTCGGCGGTCGAACCTGTGCGCATAAGCGTGCCCTGCGTTTCCAGCCGCCTTCCTCCAGTTCTTATAGGTCGCAAGTCGAATGGCTCCCGCGCAGGATGCTGCTCAAAATGGCGCCGGAGAGGAGAACTTGCCTTTTCATCCCAAAGTAGTAGAACATAGGCAATTAGCTATTTGCTTTTTCTTGTTAACTTAGGCAATATATGTACCGATATAACACTTGAAATCCAGGGAAGTTGTACCCGGTTGGGTGGAGCAGACAAGGAGACGATCGACAAGCTACGGGAAGATCGTCTCCCTCTGTTGTCCCTGGATGGACGAAAGGAGACATATGATGATGAAGAAGCTTCTGAACATCGTGGTTTTATTGCTCGTGTTCGGCTCGTCGAGCTGCGAGAGCTGGTTTAGCCCCAAGACGACCAAGACGACCGAGAGGACTCAGGCGGCAGAGCCAAGCCTCAGCGCGAGTGATTTTCTCAGGGACCAGTTTCAGAGACCCGGGGCCGTGCCCGCGCCAGTCGCAGCGCCCGCACCAGTCGCGGCGCCCGCACCCACAAGCACGGAAACCCCAGTTACCGGGCAGGACATGGTGGCGGTGAGTGAATCGGGATCATCTGTCATCTCAAGGGTATATCCGTGGCCGGAGTGCGGCATCGTGCGTTTGGACAAGAGCATGCCGAAGGAAGTCGGCGTGGACACGCCATTCAAATACACCATCACGCTCACGAATCTAACGGAGACATTGCTGACCCAGATCGTGATCAGGGAGGAGCTCCCGGACAACTTCAAATTGACGAGTGCTTCGCCGTCACCGGAGGAAGATGAGAATAGGCTTGTCTGGGAGATTCCATCTCTGGGGCCAAAGGCCAGCAGGCAGTTCACCGTCTCCGGGACGGGCACTCGCGTCGACGCTCTCAAGAGTTGTACGACCGTCATCACGCCGGTCATCCCGGCGTGTGCCAGCGTGCAGATCATTCAGCCGGCGTTGCAGTTGGCGAAAACGGCACCGGCTGAGGTCCTGCTGTGCGATGTGATCCCGGTGAGGTTTGTCGTGACCAACACGGGAACAGGATCCGTCAAGGATGTCAGGATTACCGAAACGCTTCCCGGGGGGCTCAGAACGACGGACGGCAAGAGCGAGCTTATTTTCGACGCAGGCACCCTCATGGCGGGCCAGTCGCGGCAATTCTCAGCCGAGCTGCGAGCCGCCAAGACGGGCAGATATACGAGTAAGGCTGTGGCGAGTTCGACCACAACAGGTACGAGGACCGAATCGGTCGCAACGACAACGACGGTAGGTCTGCCTGTCTTGTCGATCAGGAAGACCGGCATGGACCGCCAGTACATCGGGCGCCCGGTGTCCTATGAGATAACACTTACCAACGCGTCCGACGTCTCGGCCAAGAACACCGTCCTGGAAGACACTATCCCCAGTGGAGTGACCGGCGTTAAAGCGACGGCCGGCGCCAAGCTTTCGGGCTCAAAATTGGTCTGGGAGTTTGGGACCCTTGCACCCAATGAGTCCAGGGACGTACGCGTGTCCTACACACCCAAAAGAGCGGGCACCCTGGCGAGTAGCGCCACCGCCACGGCCTATTGTACAGAGGCCGTAACGTCATCGGTGAGAACATCGGTGACGGGGATTCCGGCGTTGCTGCTGGAGGTCGTGGACGTCGAAGATCCCGTCAGACTGGGATCCAATGCGACCTACATCATTCGGGTGGAAAACCAGGGTTCGGCCCCCGCCACGAACATCCGCATCGGCTGCGTCTTGGAGGACTATCTCCGGTACGTCTCGTCGGCCGGCGCAACGGCCTGTTCGCAAGAGGGCCAGAGCCTGAGGTTCTTCCCGCTGGCCAGCCTTGCTCCAAAGGCCAAGGCGGCCTGGCGCGTCGTCGCCGAAGCAGCAAGGCCGGGGGATGTGCGCTTCAAAGTCAGTATGCTTTCCGATCAGCTCACTCGGCCCGTCGAAGAAACAGAATCGACGCACTTGTACGAGTAGGCGTGGCGGCAGGAGAGAAGATGGCACCACGGTGGAGCCAGCGCCGTGGTGCCCTCACAGCATTCAGAGATCCCTCGTCAACGACTGCGATGCTCATACGTTCCTTTTCCCAAGGCGCAATTGTGTGATAGCGTGCCCTTCCCCAACATCTTAAGCACAACCCGCTTGATGACGGAATGGCTCTTGACATGAGGGCCTCAATGTGCGATAAATGCGGCCTTTTGAAGACTTAATACTCTGTCAGAGGTCGACAAATGACTGTCACGGCCTGCCGGAAGGGCGGTATGGCGGTCTCCCGAGCGATGCTTCTTAGTACGTGACCGAAGATGATTGGATCGACAGAAGAGAACTTATGCGAAATCAAAGACGTCGTCGCGAAGTACCCGGCGAACCGCGGAAGCCTGATACCTATTCTGCAGGATATACAGCACGAGTCCGGCTACCTCTCTGAAGAGGCGATCTTAGAATTGGGAGGGCTGATGGGAATATCGGTCAACGAAATATATGGCGTGGCCACATTCTACACGCAGTTTCGTTTCAGTCCTCCCGGCGAGCACACGATCCAGAGCTGTCAGGGGACCGCGTGCCACGTCCGCGGCGGACACCAGATCCTCAAGGAGTTGCAGCAGCGGCTGAGAGTATCCGCCGGTCAGACCACTGCCGACGGCAAGTTCGACCTGGAACGGGTGGCCTGTCTGGGCTGTTGCGCGCTGGCACCGGTTGTCGCGGTGGACGGCAAGGTGCATGCACGAGTAACCGCAAAGAAGATCCCATCCATACTCTCCCAATACGCCGACGAAGAGGACCGCCGTAGATGACCTCACTGCAACAGGCATTCACAAAAGCGAAAGCCCAGTGGAATGCGCTTCAAGAGAGCGAAGCTCCCATTTTCTTCGTTGGCGCGGCGACCTGCGGCAGAGCCGCGGGCGCCGGGGAAGTATTGCAGCGCCTGCGCAGCTATATCAAGACAAAGAAGCTGGACGTTTTGGTCGTTGAGGTGGGCTGCTTTGGGCCATGTTCCTTCGAGCCGCTGGTGATCGTGCACAAAAGCGGCTCGCCCCGCGTCTGCTATGGAAATGTCGGGCCCGATGAGGTGATTCACATTCTCGAGAATCACGTCTTGGGCGACGACCCTTGTGCCGAATGGGCGTTGGGGAAAATGACGCCGGGTCAATTGGAGGGCATCGACGATCTTGATGCACATCCGATGATGCGTCGGCAGGTACGCAACGTCCTGCGCAATTGTGGACTGATCGATCCGGAAAACGTACACCATTACATGGCGCGGGACGGCTATCGCGGATTTCTGCGGGCGCTGGACGTTGGGCCCGATGAGACCCTCGACGCCGTCAAAACCGCCGGGCTGCGCGGACGCGGCGGCGCCGGATTTCCCACCTGGCGCAAGTGGCAATTCTGCCGTAGTGCCCCCGGCCGGACGAAATACCTGATCTGCAACGCGGATGAGGGGGACCCTGGTGCGTTTATGAACCGCTCCCTCATCGAAGGCGATCCGCACGCCGTATTGGAGGGCATGCTGATCGCGGCCCTGGCGTTGGGCGCCTCGCAGGGCTACATCTATTGCCGGGCCGAGTATCCACTGGCCATACACCGACTGGAGACCGCCATCAGCCAGATGCGCGAGTTGGGGCTGCTGGGCCCCAATATTCAAGGCTCGGACTTCTCGTTTGATTTGGCCATAAAGAAAGGCGCAGGGGCCTTTGTGTGCGGCGAGGAGACGGCCCTTATCGCTTCCATCGAAGGCCGGCGAGGAATGCCACAACCTCGGCCGCCGTTTCCCGCGGTTAGCGGCTTGTGGGGCAAGCCCACGGTCATTCAAAATGTGGAGACGCTCGGCAACTTGCCGCTGATACTCCGCAACGGGCCCGAGTGGTATGCCCAATACGGCACGGAATCCAGCAAGGGAACCAAGACGTTTGCGCTGGCGGGCAAGATCAAACGGACGGGCTTGATCGAGGTGCCGCTGGGCACCACGCTCAAGGACATCGTCTATGATATCGGCGGTGGAGTCCCCGAAGGCAAGGCGCTGAAAGCCGTCCAGACGGGCGGGCCCTCAGGGGGCTGCATCCCGGCCGAAAAAATGGATCTTCCCGTTGACTACGAATCCCTGACCGAGGCCGGCAGCATCATGGGCTCCGGCGGCATGGTCGTGCTCGACGAAGATACCTGCGTCGTGGACATTGCAAAATTCTTCCTATCCTTCACCCAGGAAGAATCCTGCGGCAAGTGTCCCCCCTGCCGGGTCGGGACAAGAGCGATGTTGAGTATCCTGGAGCGAATCGCCGCCGGAGAAGGTGAAATGGCCGACCTCGATAAGCTCGAGCAGATCGCTCGAACCGTCAAGGACGGCTCACTCTGCGGACTTGGCCAAACCGCGCCGAATCCGGTGCTGAGCACGTTGCGATATTTCAGGGCCGAATACGAGGCACACATACGCGAGCGAAAATGCCCCGCTGGAGTCTGCCCGGAGTTGCTCCATGCCCCATGCACCAACGCATGTCCTGCCGGTGTCGATGTCCCGTTGTATATCTCGCTCATCCGCGAGAACCGTCTGGAAGAAGCGCTCGCCTCGCACCTGGAGCGCAATCCGTTTGCCTATATATGTGCGCGCGTGTGCCCGCATCCGTGCGAAGGTAAGTGCCGGCGCACGCAACTCGACGCCCCGGTTTCCATCCGCGCCTTGAAACGCCACATGGTAGACACGGCCAAACGCGTCGAGCCGCACGAAATGGTGCGCGAGAATCCTCATTGCCTCGGCAAGAGAATAGCCGTCGTCGGCGCCGGCCCCGCGGGCTTGAGCTGCGCCTATTTCCTGCGCCGGCTGGGCTACTCGGTCACTGTGTTCGAGAAGCAGGACAAGCCCGGTGGCATGATGACCTACGCCATTCCCGAGTACCGTCTTCCGCGCAAGGTTTTGCAGGAAGAAATCGACTGGCTCCTCGGAACCGGCATCGAACTGAAAACGGGCACAGAGGTAGGCAAGGGCGTAACGATTGACCAACTGAAAAGCGATGGCTATCAGGCTTTCTTCCTGGGATTGGGCGCCTGGCGAGGTATGAACCTGGGCGTCCCCGGGGAAGAGTTGAAAGGGGTGCTCCAGGGGCTGGACCTGCTGGTTGGACGCAATAAGGGCGTGGATGTTCCCGTCGGCAAAAAAGTCGCCGTTGTCGGCGGCGGGG
>Ga0209427_10001650_pt1 | contig 25824 bp, 24 predicted proteins | sample DeeMarSWOR136_30_FD_187465 | JGI IMG/M metagenome (GOLD analysis project Ga0209427, IMG submission 187465) | Marine sediment microbial communities from White Oak River estuary, North Carolina - WOR-1-36_30 (SPAdes) (version 2) | ecosystem: Environmental > Aquatic > Marine > Intertidal zone >...
TCAATATTTGGTGGAATTTCTGTCATTTTTGGTGGTATAGCATATTTTTTTCAAATGAAAACCAATGAATCAATAAAGCACATTGACAAAGCCCAATACAGTAACTTCGAGACTATCAAGATAAATCAGGATTTAATAGAGAGTATGGTCAAAAGTTTCATGGAGAAATCAGGAAGCATGCAACAGCAGATGATGGAAAAGATTAATGCATTGGAGGATGATTTAAAAGAGATCAAAAGTATTGTCAAGGAAATTGAATAGCAAAGAAGAGGATTTTTGGATTCTGAAAACCAATTCTTGTCAAAATCCCACACAACCAATTATTTTACCACTACATCATTGCGTGCGTTTTATAAACTACCTACCATGGTCGGCACAATCTTTTAGTATGCAGTACTGGAGTATTTGTAAATCCCCTAGCAGTACAACACGCACAAAGATGTGATTAGTGGTAATCGAAGCAGAAAGTCTCACCCACTATGGTGATACAGTAAGTAGACCATATCTTTCTCTCTAGACAGGGGAGATTAGGGTTTTTACCCTATAAGGAGGTAAGCACATGATAATATTAGAGGATTCAATAGAAATAAAGACGACACCCGAAAAGATTTGGGGCTTTTTTGTGCACATAGATGAAAACTACAAAGCCTGGCATCCCGACCATGTAACCTTCTGCTGGGTTAAAGGGAGGCCCTTAGAAGAAGGCACAATTGGGTATTTTGAAGAATACCTTCACGGAGAAATGCATAAAGCCAAGGTTGTGTACACTAAAATTGTGCCAAACAAAGAGATCGAATTCAATATTACACACCCGATCTGGCGACTTTTTTACCCGAAAAGCACATTTATCATAGATAAGAAAGGAGATACGTGTGTTTTCACTGCCAGAACCTATCTGAGACCTGGTTGGTTATTTACAAAGCTTGCCAAAGATCAGCTTGAAGAGAGTATAACCCACGTGAAAGAGGAAGGAGAGAACCTGAAAAAGTTATTAGAAGAAAACTAGTGCCCCTTCTAGTAAGTTAGTCACCATAAGGCAAAAGAGATTTATAGCCCAGGTTTGTAGGAATAGCTGGTGAGAGAGACAATCTTTTTTGCAATGGCGGCCTCTCATCTGATAAAGATCAGGGTTTCATCTGTACTCACCTCGTTGAGACAAGAATCGTGGAAAGTCGTATTTTGATGAGGCAGGAAATATCCGAAAGGAAGCAGAAGATGTCAAAAAGCATGGACGTGGGTAATTTTGAATGTTCAAGCAAAAGGTCATCAGGCACTTCTCTCGATGAAGTATTTATATAGGTAAGACCCCCATCCAAGTAAGGCAACTAGCAACATAAGTAAGAATATGAGTTTGATATTAAAAATCTCACTTTCGACAAGCGACCTAGTGTACTCAGGAGGACCCAACTGAACAGCTATATGCATATGGTTCAAAGCACCCTCTAGGAGAATCCAGGCAGCTGCTACTGACAACGCAATACATGCCATTCTATTCCTATGTTCGACTTACTCTTATCTACATTATCTTCCTTTGATCCTGTGAAAGGTCCCTCCATGAAAATTCTATGGCTCTTCAATATTAAAGCTTTGAGGTTTAAGGTTTAAGGGGGTCAATAAATCTATGAGTGTTCATTCTGTTACACGTGTAACATTGGGTGAATTTGTATTTTTGTTGTTCACGGCTCACTTTTACATAGCATATCATTACAATTCACAACTTGATTACAAATAAAAACTGAGATTAATGATGATGAGAGTCATCAACTTTGAGGGTTACTGTAGGTCGATTCGGGTGCCTGAACGAGTAGAAGAAGAACTCATCCTGAACCTAAATGATACGCAATGCCCCTGGAACGAGGGAATATATAGACTAAATTCTCTCGAAGGAGTTCTCGAGGTTGAATGAATAGATGAGAATGGGAGCGTTGAGATCACTCTTAACCCACTCCAGCTCTCTAAGGTTGTATGCGGCCTCACGCCTCCATCAGTGTTACGAGAGTTGGGGATGATATTCTGCTCAAATTCTACAAAGGAGCCAAGAAATATCTTGTTACACGTGTAACAATCTGAGATAAAGGCCCATAAATTGAATAGTCCTTCAACTTGGGATTTATAAAGGATATGCAGGGGTTTTCGAGGATACCTTCGTAGATTTTAATCCCGTTCAGGATGCTGCATGAATCTGCTACACAAGTATACACATGGTCGATGTGATACTGACAATGACGTCTGGAGTGATCATTTTTCCAAGTGAATTCAATAAATCCTGTACGCGTCCAGCCAGAGGTCTTTCAGACTCATACCTTTTCTTTGGGGCTTCTCTATTACATGACCTTCATAGGTATCTTTTTCCATCCTCAATACGTCATAGTGCCCTTTCTCCATGGCTGCAAGGTACTTGAATAAATCCCTGTGATCTTTCTCTAAAGCTGCAAGGTACGTGTACACCCTGTACGCGTTGTACTCATTCCACATAGCAGTCTCCAGTGCACGAATGAGAGAGGTAACTGTGCTGATCTCCACTGGACTCTCAAGTGGAGGAAGATTTCCAGGGACAGTGTAGCTCTCCTCCCCAAAATGCTTCTCGTAAATGTTCAGAACAGTTTTTTTGTGCATCTCCTCCTCTCTAGCAAGGTTCTCGAATCTTGTGGCAACCAACTCGGGGGCATGTTTCGCAAGTTCTGTGTAGTACTCTCTTGCTGCTGCTTCAGACTCTATAGCATAACCCAGAATTTCTTTCAAACTCAATTTTTCCAACTCTTCAACTATTTCAATCATGAGTACGTACAAAGGTTGCTGATATTAAAAAGGTAACTATTGTCATGAATAGCACAACATAACCATGGAGGTTGTTGAACCGTTGGTGTTCGCTTCATTTTGTTACAAGAGTAACAGTCTTGCTTTTCTATTCGATTTCTATCTCTTAACGGCCAGAGAAATTGATAGCCTTCAGCGCCAGAGTTATGACAACCTCGAAATACAAAAAGTTTATATAGAGAGAAGATTTTGTAGGCTCCAAGTAGAAAAGAATCTAAGGAAGTGGTGGAAATGAACCAAGATTCACGCCCGGAGAGTAGTAAAAAAGAAACGATCAAGTATCTTTCGATAGTTATTTTACTCACGTTATCATTTAACCTTCTTTCAGCAAACATAAGTGATTTCTCTTTGACATCGCTGAGGTTTCTCGGATTTATTTTACTGGTGATAGTTTTACTGGCTTTGTTCCCTTTTTCAATTCTTGCTGGGTTCACACTTTCAACCATACGTGAGAGTAAAGAAATACGGGACAATGCACTCATCATTGTGCTCGTTATAGCAGCCAGTATCCTCTTGTTTGCAACTTCTCACAGAATATTTTGGATGTTGTCCTTTTGTATCTTCATTTTTGGTCTCAATACTCTATCAAAATTCAAAGTGGAAAAGTATATTTCTCCCATCCTGGCAGGTACTCTCCTGTATGTATTTGTCTTCCTCTTATACCTGCACAACTTCTATGTGTATAGGGGTATATCTAGTATATCCTTTTCTTTTACTGAGTCCCTAGGAACTCTGATGAAGACGCCTATGGTTTTAGGACCAAGTCCCAGTGGATTCTGGATCTGGTTGTATTTCGTTCTGTGTATTGCAGCACTCTTCATCCGTAATAGAAGCTGGTTAAATTTACAGAAATTCATCTTACTGGTGTGCGGGTCTTTTGTCCTGTGGGTTGTATCCCTCGTGTGTTATGCCCTCGTTTTTTCACGCATCGGTATTGATCTCCTCTCGCAGGTTACCTTGCTGCAGTTGGTTTTGTGCTTTACGCTCAGTGGATTATTCTTTGTTGGGTTGACAAAGGTAGAATTCAAGCCAGCTGAAATAAAGATATATCCAAGAGCGTGGAAAAGAATTGCAGTCCTCCTCTTGCTATTTGTGTCAACAATCTTTTTGACTGCAATACCGTATCTCAACCAGGGAAGCGCAGGGAAAATAGTGTTTTACGAACGGGACAGCGCAATGGGTTCTTACGTACCTGAATTTCCAGAAGAAGAAGAGGCCCTTACTGCAGATCGCGGTATTTCCTTCGGAACCATGCTGTGGTATTTCCAGGAGAAAGGCTTTACCGTGGAAGTTTTGGATGGTGAAAATTCCACATCTCTACAAGAAGCTTTACAGGATGCAGATGTCTTTATCGTTGCTAACTTGACCAGTTCCTTATCTGCTGAAGACTGTGACCACATACAAACCTTTGTGAAAAATGGGGGTGGATTACTCGTATTTGGTGAACACACCAACATGATGGCGAGTGCAGTGGATTTCCAGGCAGGCCGCCACTACCTCAACGATATCTTGGCAGTTACTGGTATCAGGATCAAGTCAGACACAGCAGAATGGACCCACGGGCACTGGCAGACGTCTACAGAATTTGCACCTCACCAGATATTCCGGGAGTTAACCCCTGACGATATCCGGACCGGGTCTGTGGGAGCCTCTCTGCAGGTGACTGGGTCTGCCCAGCCCATCATGGTGGGAAGGTATGCATTTTCTGACAGAGAAAATCCTTTAGAACCGGGGTACTTGGGTAACAGAGAGTTTGACAGAGGAGAGCAATTAGGTGATATCATCCTTGCAGCTGTTGACCATTATGGAAGGGGAAATATACTGGTCTTTGGTGATACATCCTACGGGTTCAATGAGGCATTAACAGGGACATGGAAGCTCATGGAGAACTCTCTTAGTTTTCTGACAGATGTAGAAAGATCACCGTATATGGGTTGGATTGCATTTGTGTTCTTTATTGTTACTGTTATCTTATTATTCGGAAGTGACAGTGCGGTGAGATTAACTACTTATGGAGTACTCTTCTTGGCACTGTTGATATCCAGTGCATTCTCATTGACCGTGGACACACCCTACCAGAAGGTGGACACAATAACGTGGATCGATACTGCTCACAGCAATTTGTTGAACATACGGGGTTACCAGGATAATAGTGTCGATGGTCTCGCCAAGAATTTCATGAGAAACCAGTACATTCCCTTATTTTTGAATGATATTAACCAGCTCGATGAAGGGAAAGTCTTTGTCATCATTGCACCCACCAAGGGTTACTCTTCAGGAGAAGTGAAGAAGATTACCACTTTCGTGGAAAATGGAGGGTTACTCTTAATGAGTGTGGGTGCTGCTGAAAAATATGCGGTCAAACCGCTCTTAAATGCCTTCCAGATGGACATAGGTGATATACCATTGGGTCCTGTTCCCTGGATTATTGAGACCCACGGTCGAGTCCCCCAAATATCTGATGAAGACTTAGAAATGTACTGGCATGAACCCAAGTTTATGGATGCATATCCTATAGGTGGGAGAAACCTGTACAAGACATATGCTTCTTTAACTTATTTGGGGCAGACGTACAACCTCATCATCAGCATGAAGTATGGGAAAGGACTGGTAGTTTTGATAGGGGATTCACGGTTCTTACTCAACGAGAATTTGGAGTATTCTTTAGAACCTGCCCGGTTGGGAAAACCAGTGTACGCAGCTTTGTGGGTGGGGAACGTTGAATTATTGAGAGATATTCTTACCGATTTTGAGGAGGAATCATCATGACTGTGTTAAAAAGAGTTTTGATCGGGTTAATACTGTTATCTTCGGTAGCATTCTGGTTGTGCATAGTGCGTATATTCAGGTTCGAATCGTACGTGACGTATGGACTTATCTCGCTCTTTATTGCTATTGGGTTAACATTGGTACTCTTTAGAGGACACAAATACGAAATAGATAGGAAATGGAGTATTTTGTTAATTCCTTTTGCTATCTCATCGGTGATTATTCCGTACCCCTATAATACAGGGTTCATACTCTTGGCAATTGGCTTTTTCCTGGTGGCCATTCTCCCCCGGGTGAGTTTGTGGCTAGGATTTGCAGTGAGCGGTCTCATATTTACTGTGCAGGCTGCTGGAATGAGCATCTACCATTTGGTAATACCATCAGGACACTCTGCCGTTTTAATGTCGTATCTCGCTTATCCACTTCTGAAGATCTTTGGATTTGTAACCTCTTTTCATGGAGGAACAATATTCATCCAGAAAGGTGGAGACGTCTTTCCGTTCCCGACAACCTGGGACACTCTAGGAGTGTACCCCTTTGTTCTGCTGTTCCTGCCAGTGTTAACGTATTTGCTTTTGACGTCTGAAACCTTCAACAATGCAGTGAGACGGGCTGCTGGCTTTCTGGCATTGAGCCTGATCTACTTACTGGTGAGGTACGTAGTCCTGATCAATATTTTCTTTTCAGGAGATTTGGGAACAGAAGCGCTCAGAAAATTTGCAGAAATATTTTTCAGCTCATTGTGGATGTTTGTAACCTTTATTCCCTTTGTCGTACTACTACTTCTGATATACACCTTTGGTGCAGAAATTGAATTTCCACAATTCAAGATTGAGAAGAGATATGCCATGATATTTTTGGCCCTTTTTGTCAGCGCGTTCCTCCTCTGCGGATCAGTTTTCTTCAAAGAACAGGGAACCCAGAAGCAGGGGAGAGTGCTGGTGGATGAGATCCATTCTGCCTGGGAGCCATCATCGTTGATCCTGGACAAGTACTGGTATGGCTCAGAATCCACCTACAATGCGTATTCCATGATTGAATGGTTTAAAGTAGCTTACGATGTGGACAGAGTGATGAGTCCTGCATATCTCGATTGGGTGCCTGGTGAAACTATTTCCAAGGTGGACCCTGATGTGGTTTCTGAGGAAATTACGTCTGAAATACTCCAGAATTACGATATATTAATTTTGAAGACCCCCACCATGTATACTGAGAGAGAAGTTGCAGCTATTGTGGATTTCATTAACAATGGAGGAGGACTCTTTGTTATCGGGGATCACAGCAACTTCTGCGGCACCAGTACAGCCTTAAATCAAATAACAGGACAATTTGGTATAACATTTGAGTTCGACAGTGTAAACAATGCCACTGGTAGACTCTCCTTATATGAGAGAGGGGAAATAACACACCTGTGCGCGAAATATATGCCGAGATTTGATTTTCTGACCTCGTGCAGTATTAAAGCTCCTGCTGCTGTGGGGAGAGTCATTCCCGGGTACGGGTTGAGTGCTGAACCAGGTGAGTACGCATCGACCGGATTCTTCAGGGAGACGCGGAGGGACTTGCCCGTACTGGCCACAGACAGAAACTGGGGAATATTCCATCAGTGTGTGGCTGCAGAGTGCGGAAAGGGGAGGATCGTTGCCTTTGCTGACAGTACTACTATATCCAATTTCAGGATATTCTTTGGAGGGTCTGACCAAATGGCCATTGGAAGCATGGAGTACTTGAATTACAGTAATAAGTACTCTTATGTACCGAAAATTCTTGCACTATTCGGAATTATTTTGGCTGGTGTAGGTTTATTTCTCTTTGGAGATATTGAGAAGAAGAAAAGGATTGGTGTTTTCATGGTGGTAGTATGTGTGATGGGGCTGGGGAGCAGTCTTTCAGTGGCAGCATTCGCTCCAAAAGTGTATGACACTATACCAGCAAAGTATTACGATTGGGAAACCACAGTGTGCTTTGATGGTGACCATTCATCTGAGATTGTCAGCAGCGGTGAGCGTGAAGGTGAGTACAATGTCTTTTTGATCTGGACCCAGAGAGTAGGACGTGTGCCAACAATTGAGTACTCGTTAAAGGAATGCGTAGAAAAGGGAAAGACCATCGTCATCGTAGATCCGGTAACGAAAAACTTCTCCTACGAGGACATAGAACTTCTGAAAGAGCACGTGAAAAAGGGTGGAAATGTCTTGATGATGGTAGATTCAAGTAACGTATTAGGATTAAACCTCATTGCAGAGTTTGGGTTGGAAATTGAAGAGATTAGAAAACCGCAAGATGCAACTGAGGAAGGTCCATTACTTCCCTGGGGTCCTTCTGCAAAAGGGGGAGAAGCACTCAAGAAAGTAGGTGAGAGAGTCATCCTCGCCAGAGTGTCCTACGGGGACGGATACTTTGTATTGTGTACTGTTTCCAACGCGTTCAGAGATGGGTTCAGGGGTCAGCCAGGATACATGGGATACAATGGTACTGATCCTTATGCGTTGAGTGAAGATGAAAAAGAAATTACACTGGAGATCTACAACCTTGAATACGAGCTATTTGAAGAAATTCTGGTATAAAAAAAGAGAAAAAGAGAAAATAAAAAGGGAAAATAAGGGAATTAACAACTGTAGCATGTCCAACATGTAATTTCTATTGTGGTACATTCTGGACCCTCGCACGTGTATTCACACGTATTCCAGCAAGTGTCCCAGCACGTATTGGGACACGTGCTCCGGCATGTATTCGGGCATGTATCCTTACAGGTGCTGGGGCATGTTTGAGCGCACGTACCGCAGGTACTGACGCACGTATTTTCGCAGGTATTAGGGCATGTATTCAAACAGGTATACCAGCATGACCAGCAGGTAATCTCTATGGTAGTACATTCTCCACATGTATCATATGTGCCGAACGGGGTTGCACCACAATATCCTGCAGCATCATAGGTCAGTGCATATCCTTTTTCTGTCGTATAGATAAAGCCATTTACTGTGGTAGGCAAAAAGTTCATCTTGTTGCTTTGCTGTTCCATTCTGAACGTGTACAAGGGCGTATTTGCTGTCCGCGGGCTGGCTGTGACACATGTTACGGCTAAAGATACAACAGCTACACTTATGACTGCAATTAATTTCTGTCTCCTATTCATGGTTACCACCTCCTTTCAGGTTTGCATTAGATAAAAAGAAAATAGTTATAAATCTTTTGGTTTTATCTCATTTTGACATTGACACTAGATTTATTTTCAAGTGAGAAGAAACAAAGAAATAGATGCTCCCACTTTAAACTCTCCAGGGAATCGTATGAAAGGTTGCACTGTAACTTCTTATGGGTAGGGAAATGGACACAGATGAACTAGAGCACGTGTACACTAGTACATCCCAACACCTTCAATAAAAAGAAAGGAGCTGCAATGTTACACGTTCGAATACAAAATATTTTGGTGCTGCCACATCATTAGTGTTTGTCTCGATTTGTTACACGTGTAACAATTTTTTTGGTTTTTTTTTATAAGAATTTTACACCTCTACAATGTTTGTTTTATCTGCAAAATAAGAAATAATTATAAGCTTAAAACCTATTTTACCTTTATTAATCTCATAATATTCCATTGACATAGTTGATAGAAATCTTTATAAACACTTAAGGTCTATAAGAGACAAAATTGATAGGAGGTGAAAGAAATGAAAGGTAGAAAAACCACAGTACTTATTCTGGTAACCTTACTGAGCTTGAGTATTCCTGCAGCTTTTTCCAGCAACGATTCCTTTGCCGTAGAATATCAATTCAACGCTGTAGTAGTAAACGACCAATGGGTCATCGAGGGTACGATTCTCCAGGAAATACCAGGTGAGCCATTAATTCCGTTTTACCCTGCCAGAATTCTGTTACCGCAGGATGCGGAAGTAAAAGACGTCAAAGTGAAATCTGGTATCCCTGTAATCCAGGAAGGATTCGACATTGCATGGGGCCAACCGCCGTGTACGTTCAGTAGTGCAGAAGCTGCTGAGAAAGTGGGTAAGAATGAACAGATCTACAACTCCAACAACTGGTACCCTGAAAAGCTGTACGAAGTTTTATCAATAGAATCTTTCAGAGGGTTCCAAATATTGAACGTGATGCTGTACCCGCTGCAGTACAAACCAAAATCTAAAACAGTGAAATTCTACTTACAGTTGACTGTTGATGTACAATTCGGCAAAGGGTTAAAGAACAAGTTATACCGAGGGTTACAAGGTGACAAACAAGCTGTTTCAGGCATGGTGGACAACCCTGACATGGTGGCAGCATATGCAGAACCTGCTGAGGCTGTACCATTCCTCACAGGAGGACCCTACCAATACATTATCATCACCAACAGTACATTAGCCCCTGCATTCCAGGAACTGCTCTTGCACAAGATCGATTACGTGAACAGAGCCAAAATCATCGATGTAGCCTGGATCTACAGTAACTACACAGGATATGATAATCCAGAAAAGATCAGAAACTTCATCATTGACGCATACAACGACTGGGACACTGAATACTGCTTGTTAGGTGGAGACATAGCTGCAGTCCCCTATAGGGGATTCTACATCTATGCAAATGGATACTACGATTACGATATGGCAGCAGATATGTACTTTGGCTGTTTGGACGGCAACTTTGATGCAGATGGTGACCACGTGTACGGGGAACCCAACGACGGTGTCGATTGGTTGGAAGAAGTCTTCATTGGGAGAGCACCAGTGGAAACAGTTTCGGAAGCTGAACTATTTGTGGACAAAGTCATTAACTACGAATTGGCTGTAAAACCCAAAGTCTGCCAGTTCCACGCAGCCATAATTGCCCCTGGTAACAATCCAGATTCCCGGACAATACCGTGGAATTGTGAACAGTGGGTACCTGAGGACTACACTATAAAAGAACTCTTTGAACAGAACGGCCCCATCACAAAGGACGACTGGAGAGATGCCTGGGATGGTTCATACGATGGCGAACCCCATGTACCGCCTCTGACCTTCCAGCACGCGGGACATGGATCTACCACATGCTATGGCATTTCTTCCAGTGTAAACTGGTGCAATGCAGATGTATCCACGTTAACCAATACCTTCTGGCCCATCCACATGAGTGTGGCTTGCCACAGTGGGAACTTTAAATACAACGATTGTTTAGCAGAAACCTACGTCAAGGATGACTGCGGCGCTATTGCCTGCATGCTGAATGTCAACTACGGTTGGTTCTCCACACTTGATGCTTCCAAGTACTCTGGTGACTTCTTAGAGACCATGTTCAGAGGGTTATTCGACGACGGGAAGGAGCACTTAGGTGAATTACTGAACCAGGCTAAATCCTACTGGGTATCCCACGCGCAGAGCAATTCCACCTACCGCTGGTGCTATTACGAGATCAACTTACTGGGAGATCCTGAATCACCGTGCTTAACCAAGAGAAGACCAGTAACGCCCCCCACAGTCGTTATTACCAACCCACCAGACGGATCAATCGTCTCTGGAACAGTCAAAATCACTGTGAAGATAGGTCCTCTTGACAGTGACACGCCCTGTAAAGGAAAGATTGACACAGTAGAGTTCTACATTGACAATGTACTGGTGTACACCGATACTGTAAAACCCTTCGTCTACGAATGGGACACCACCGACTACCACGATGGAAGGCACACTATCTATGTGAAAGGTTACTACTCTGACATCTTCAGGGACGATGATATAGTCACTGTCAACGTGAACAACAGTACAGAACCCTACGTGAGGATCACCAATCCGCAGCATGGATCAACAGTGTCTGGTATTGTTCTTGTTACCACAGAGACTGCAGCTGTTGACACAGTGAAGTTCTACATCAATGGCGAATTAGTGTACACCTGTAGTAGTGAACCCTTTGAATTCAAGTGGGACACCACCGAGTACGAGGATGGAACCTACGAGATATTGGCCGAAGGATACCAGGGTAATACACCTGTAGCCAAAGATGCGATCAAAGTTACTGTCAGAAACGCTGTTTGACGTGGAGCAACTCTTCGCTGGTACTTTACCTGCAGAAATCAGAAAAAATTTTTTCTTTTTTTATTAATCTAACAGATTAGTAAGAGGTTGTTCTGCATCAGATATATGTGAAGAATTTCTTTCACATATCAAACATCGCTGTAACTTTCACGAGCATGCTATGAGAGATTCACTTCTGTTTATTTGAGCTTTGATAATGCACTATTAACCCTGCCAGTGAATGCTCCTAAGTCACTCCAGTATGCTTTGATTTCCTTCTCCAGAGCAAGAGAGTAAGAGCTAGTAATCCCCCAAAAATCCCCGCAGCCCAGTAAACTAGGGTATTACCCTGCACAGGATGTTCAGACACATGTTCAACCACTGGTTCTTCTTCGATGAAAAGTTCATCTTTCTCTTCTTTCTCTTCTACAACAACTTCATCTTTTTCTTCCTGATTCTCCTTCACTTCTTCTCCTTTCTCCTCTTCTTTCTCTTCCTCTTTCAAAGGAACTTCTAATGTAAGACTGTTGATCTTCTCTCCGAGAACCATGCGAACATCCAGTAACTGTTCAGGATTAGTTTCCCATTCATACCAGCTTTTCACAATTTTTCTCACATTTCTGTCAACAAAGGATTCTTCACCCAAAGATTTCAGCATGACAAAATACTCGTAATCTTCCATTCCTTCTCGTAGCACTTTCAATCTGATGGAAGGTAAACACCCTTCCTCTGCAGGATACAGCAACGAACCCTCCCCATTAAAGACTTCCTCTCCCTCTCCCCAGGTTCCAGGGTCCTCCCACGGGTCGTCAACTCTATCCCAGTAGTTGGCCACCCAGTACAACAATCCTGAAATCTTGGACTTCCAGATCATCCACTCTGTTACCCTGTAGTTCAACACAGGAAAATCCAGCTCCCAGTACGGAGTCTCTTTCTCCCCCTGGCACAAAGCACTGTATGTCCAAAATTTATCTCCCAGTTCCTGCCTCTCTCTGATCAATTCCTTTTCATCTTCTATACAAAAAAACAAAGGACACCAAATATCCACGTACCCGTACAAATTTCCCCAGGATACATCATCTGGAGTCAACTGCTCTGTCACTAAAAAGGTAATACCTGGATGAATACTGTCAAAAATCTCCCCAACGTCTCTGACTTCTTCATATGCTCTCCAGTCGTTGGGTTCGTCAATAACATATACAAAGAACCTGTCCTCCCACCCGTGCGCTGCGTAGTACTCATATAGACTCCGAAAATATCTAGTAGTTTTATCCACATCTTTACCAAAAGGGTCCTCAAAAGGCCAATCACTGTAAAATGGATAAGCAGAACTGTTAACCTGTAACGTGTCCATGAAATACTTCAAGTGTTTATGACTCTCTCTTGTATCAATTGAGCCATCCTCATGCACTTCAGGCATTCCAAAAAGCAAATCTCCAGGCATAATCCTGTGGCTGATCAACGTCTCGTAGTAGATGTAGAAGACGTCTTCCAGTCTAGGCGAATCCCAGTCTAAATTGTGAGCTTTGTAGATCTCGTGGTGGAACACGCCAAAAGAAGATCTCAGAGATGTCGGTTTGGGCAGCGTAAAATCCCACACGTGAACCATTAATGGTATCTCTACTACATCATCCATTTCTATACGAATTAAACATGACAGAGGAAACACCCGAAGAATGGACAACACATTTCACAGGTTAATGATAGACATAGCTAATGTAACAATCAAAAGCGATTTGGAATCCCATGCCCAGAGTACACTATCATTAGTGAAAAAAGGGTTCTCTCCACGTAACCCCTACATTATCTTGCTGACTCTATATTGCTGAGTCACCCCAGGGATGTCCTTTTTCTTCACCCCAGGGATCTCCATTATCACATAGCAGGACGTTCCATCCCGAAGATATGAAATCGTTCATACTATCTCTATGAGATCAAACCTTAAGAACTTTTCGGTATATTGGATAAACTGAAACCTTTGCACAAGAATGGTCAAGAAAAATCTTAGTGAATGCAACCAAGAGGGCATAAAAAGAAAATTCAAGAGTTCAGAAAATTGTTACACGTGTAACAAAATTAAACCAACACCAAGAAATGGACAATTCCTCATCTAATGTAACCTCAAAGAAAGCTTTTACATTCCATCGCTTGTTATTCTCATGCTCTCTCTGCCAGAACTCCAGTGTACACGTAACCCTACTGGCACAAAGATTACCTTATCTCTTCAATTCTTGCTTTTTGCTAGTCATCCCAAGGATGTCCCTTTGCATTCAAATCATCCCAAGGATGTTCCTTTCCGGCTAACGTGATGTTCACCATCGAAGGCATGAAATTCATCATAAAAACTATTTGAATACAAAGCTTAAATACTTTTTGGTGAGCTAAACAGAATTTATAAATTTATAAACCATCAAAATTTCTCTCAATCACCAGAGATTAGACAAAAAATAGTAGAAAACATGGCCACGAAGATGCATTTAATAAGAAATAACCACATTAAATCAACACACCATGTGTCTTGATCCAGACTATCAATTACACCTCCCTCATATGGTTGCAGACATTTATCCATCAGTATTATTTGTTACAATTTATCCAAAACCAAAAATCTTTTCTCCTTTCTCAACCCCTTATCATCAATAACAACGCCTCCAACAAATCCTGCATATTTAAACTGCTTCATCATTATTTTTTCAATCTCTTTATTTTTTTTGAAATACTGGATCACACCCCTCCCATTAACTTTTAACAATCGGTAAATTTCAGTTGCCGTGCGTCTGTAGACATCAGATACCTCCTTTGGTGTTGTACATCCTTCTTCAACAAAATTAATTGATGAAATTGAAATAATTCCACCAAATTTCCCATTCAGAAAGGGAAGCTTTTCCCTCATATCTGCCTTCACCACATGAAACCCTTTTTCAACAGCAAACCTCAACATATCCAGCGAGAAATCAACTCCCACCACATTTGTGAACCCATTCTCACGCAGCACCATCATGGTCCATCCAGTTCCGCACCCCAAATCCAAAATCTTTTCTTCCTTTATCAGATTGTTCCCTTCTAGTAACTCTATTGCCCTTTGTGCAGTTTTTTTCTGCAGTTCAAACAAGTGCTTGTCTTGTTCATATAATACAGCATTTTCACCAAAGAAATCATAAACAGTTGGTTTTCTACCCATTATACTCACCTGTCCACTCTATCACCGATATGTATTCAACCTATACGCTAACTTTTTGAGAGAGGATGAGAATTCTCGTATATTTCCTTTTTGTACTCATCAGTCACGTGGGTATATATCTGTGTGGTGGATAAACTTGCATGACCCAGCAAATCTTTGATAACCATGATATTGGCCTTATTCTGGAGCAGGTGTGTGGCAAAGGTGTGCCGTAACGTGTGGGGAGTCACTTTCTTTTTGATACCAGCCCTCTTGGCATGCCGTTTCACAAGAATCTCAATATACCGGTCAGTCAGTCGAGTACCTCTCCTGTTAACGAACAAGGCGGGATTTTCATCTGCTCTCTCATTTAAGTACTCTCCTATCAATTCTAAGGTTCCATCATCGATAAAAACTACTCTATCCTTTTTTCCTTTTCCCGATCTGACACGTATCACATTTTCTTCAATAGTATCCCTGTTCAACCCCACCAATTCGGAAACCCTCAACCCAGAAGCGTACAGCAACCTGACAATTGCCAAATCTCTCTTACTGAATATGGAATCCAGCAATTTTTCCATCTCTCCAAAATTCAAAAATGTGGGAAGCGTCTTCTCCACCTTGGGAAGCTGGATTTTGTCTGCAGTATCCATTTCATACAATCGATAAAACGTTCTCAATGCATTAATATGTCTGTGAATCGTTCTTAAACTGCACTCTTTCTCTCTCTGTAAGAATAACAGAAATCCTTTCAAATCCTGGGTTGTCACTTTTTTGAAGTTTTTGCTGCAAAATTGAAGAGCTCTCTCAATGGTGATGCGGTACGCTTTGATCGTATGTTTTGAGTACCCTCTTAAAGCTAGGTCTGTTATGAAAGATTGAACTGCTTCATTGTTGTTCATCATTAGTTAATAAGATTGTCACGTTATAAAGCTTTCGTCCACGTTGTCGTTTGGCTGCTGTTACACGTGTAACATTAACCTTTTGTGAGATCCCACAACTCTTTTATTAATTCAGCCACTTTCTGGCCTTTTTCAGTGAGCTGATAAATTCGTATCCTTCCTTCTTTTGTAGAGGTTACGTACTCCATTTCTTCGAAGAGCTTTAATGTTTGAAGAGCATGGGGGTACATGGTGCCACTTTTTTCTGCAAGAGGGCGGATGTACGCTGCTCCGTTAAGGAGGTGCATCATGATCAGTGCTTTTTTTTCGTTCAAGAATATGTTCTTCATAACAAGAATTAGTATAAGATATATATAAACTTTTTTGTAGAATATTTTTCTAAGTATTTTTTCTTGTTATATTGATGTATTATATATTTCATAGTTAATTTAAAATCTTATAACGTATCCTGTAAATAATTGCAAATGTATGAACCTGAGAACAGGAACCGGTTCTGATTTCAAAGCTTTAGAGAAATTCTAGGGACTGGAGACCCAAATAATTATATACATGGTCTAAGAAAAGACGTGAGATTGAAAATGGACGCTACCAGATCAAATAGAGCCCATGTAGTAATTCACAAGCAGGAGGTAGTATAACGGTTGGCTCAATGATAACTCTCTTGATTTCGGTTATTACACTGCGGGTGATTCTTGTCAAAAGTAGACGGGAATATCTGAGAAAAAGGTTCAACAACATGATATGGTGGCAAATTTACTTGGTGTGGAGAATTTTGCGGGAATTTTGTGCCCAAATATATAAATTAATCCAATATTGCCCAAATCAATTCCTTTCCTTCCCAAGTGCAGCCATTATGTCATGAAAAGGTGGTATTTTCATGATGTGTTACACGTGTAACATCTCCAGAAAATCCTCCACTTAAGGGACCGCATCTTCTATAGATGAAATAGAAGAAAGGAATTCCGAAAATCATTATATTCCTTTAGAACTGGGAATTTCTTTCCAAATTTATGGCCTTTTTTCGAAAAGACTGTAGATTGAGAGCGTAGCACCAAGGCCAGCTGCTACACCAAAACCAAAGCCTATCAAGAAATCCCAGGGCCTTCCCAAATCCGGTGGACCTAACAAGATAATAAGGATTATTCCTATGCTACCGACTGCAGCCAGAAAAGCACCTAGTGATAGTTTCTTCTCAGGGATCATAAAGAAAGTAAATCCTTTGACTTAAAAACTTTTTTGCCACAAATTATAGGATAGGGTAAAAAGGGCTGTCCAGTTTTTTTGCCAGTAATTTATTGAGACCACATTGTATGATATCAGGATTGTCAATGCTCTTACCAAATCATAATCTCTCTAAATGTCAAATATTTTTGAAATAAGTGAAAAAAAACAAATTTGTTACACGTGTAACAAAGTGAGACAAACCCTCACAAGGACAGCCATTTATCATAATGTTTATATATTCAGGTGCTTAAGAGAGGTGTGGTTGTGAAATTGAACTCTGAGAACACACACAATAAGAGGAGCTTTATGAGAAAGATTGAGTGCAAAAACAGATCAGTGCGTGGTCAACTCAGCTTTGTAACGTTGAGTGTGTTACTGCAGTACAGTGCTGGAGAACGTACTACAGCGTGTGAGGTTATGACATTAAATGCAGAGGTGAAGTAATGAATGGTGTTGAAGTTTGGATAATCTGGTTGGTTATCGCTGCGATCTTTGCCGTTGGTGAGATACTTACTGAAGGATTTTTTCTTGCATGGTTTGCCATCGGGGCAGCGGTAGCCAGTGGAGTAGCCTTCCTTGGCCTTGGTACGCCGTGGCAGTGGGGATTGTTCCTCGTGGTTTCTGGAATACTGGTTTTGGTTTCCAGGCGGTTTGCAGAGCGATTCACCGGGACGCAGCCTCCAGGAATCGGTGCTGATCGATACGTCGGCAAGATAGGTGTCATTCTGGAAGAGGTGGATAACCTCAAGAATACAGGACGGGTCAGAATAGACAAGGAGGAATGGAGGGCAGACAGCGGTACTGATAAAGTCTTACCAGAGGGGATTTGGGTGAAAGTTACAGGACTGGATGGGACCCATTTAGTGGTCGAACCATTGGAGGAGGTAAAATGATAGAGTATTTCATTTTAGTAATTGTGTTGCTGGTGATTGCTGCCACAGGTATCAGGATCATCAGACCATGGCAGAAAGGGTTGATAGAGAGACTGGGAAAGTATCAGAGGACAGCAGAAAGTGGATTAACCTTGATCATTCCCTTCATAGAGAAGATGATAAAGGTGGACATGCGGGAGCAGGTCGTGGATGTCCCCCCACAGGGCGTGATCACCAAGGACAATGTGGTGGTGGAAGTGGATGCAGTAATCTACCACGAGGTGACAGATCCTGTGAAGGTGACGTATAATGTGGCCAACTTCTACACAGCAGCTACCAAACTGGCACAGACCAACTTGAGGAACTTGATCGGTGACTTATCTCTGGACGATTCATTAACGTCCAGGGAGATCATAAACACCAAGCTGCGTCAGATTCTGGACGATGCCACAGACAAGTGGGGTGTAAAAGTCACCAGAGTGGAGCTCCAGCGAATTGAGCCCCCCAGAGATGTGACTGATGCAATGCACCGTCAGATGAAGGCAGAGCGAGACAAAAGAGCCATGATCTTAGATGCAGAGGGTCAGAAGCAGTCAGCCATCTTGAAGGCTGAAGGAGAGGCAGAGGCCATACGAAAGGTGGCAGATGCGAGCAAATATGAGAAGCTGACAGTGGCAAAAGGAGAGGCAGAGGCCATTGAGCGTGTATACAAGGCCATACACGAAGGAGATCCCACTAACGACTTGATTGCCATAAAGTATCTGGAAGCGCTTCAGAAGATTGCAGATGGTAAAGCGTCCAAAGTATTTCTGCCTTATGAAGCTTCAGGTATTTTGGGAAGCATTGGCGGCATCAGTGAACTGTTGAAGGAGAAAGTCTCTGAGAAAAGTGAAGAAGAAAAGTAATCTTTCCTTTTTTTCTTTTTTAACTGTGGAATTTTTTCTGTCATCTACTGTTGCAGATTCATTGTCACCACCTTTTGCTTCTTACAAGAATTCGATTTCGATGTTCAAATTGACCTGATCCATAACACTGCAATACATTTCCTGTAATACATACAGATACTCTGTAAAATCCAGTAATAAGCCAATATACAGATTTTTAACCTTTTAGTTCACCAGTTTCTCCTTTGAATATTTTCAATTTCATGGGTTTAAATCCTTCCTTTGAGGGAACCTTTATAAAGGCTGAGGTTCCTTTTGTAAAAAAGAGGTGAATAGATGGAGAATGTCAAAATCCAAAACGTCGTCACTTCCGCCACCCTGAATGAAAAGATCGATTTGGAACGAATCGCCACCGCTGTAGAAGACATTGAATATGAGCCTGAACAATTCCCTGGATTAGTTTTGAGATTGGAAGATCCCAAGACTGCCACTTTGGTATTTGGCTCTGGAAAACTGGTATGCACAGGGGCTAAATCCCCAGAAGAATCCAGAAGAGCAATCTACAAGATTATTGACCTCCTCAAGAAGGAGAACACCCCTATACCAGATCCCCAGTGGCAAGCACGCTGGAGCGGTGATGGAACCAAGCACACGTTTGAGGGGAAAATTGCTGCCCCATCGATAAAGAATGTGAGATACGTGGATGAGGAACCCAAAAAGAAGGATCTCAAGAAAGACAAGGTCAAACACGACAAGAACACCATCACCTTTGAGGGATCTGCGTGGGAAGGGCAGAGAGGAATAAATTTTGAGGCTGAAGGTGTCCTCACCTTTGATATAAAGCAGGATTCCGACTATAATCCCGATTTCATCTTTATTGGGAAGAACAAAACTAATCCTCCTGAAATTCCCTTCGAATTAAGGGAACAGCCCACGTTGTCAGGGTTGGATTCTATTAGTCCTGCCCGTGAGCCGCGGCACATAGCAGGCGAGGATGCAGGGTTTTTCGTTTGGTTCAGAGGGCCTGAAATTGTGGTCCAGAATATTGTGGCATCTGCAGATTTGGGAGTTGAATTAAATCTGGATGCTATCGTGTTTGGTCTTCCCAACTGTGAGTATGAGCCAGAACAGTTTCCTGGATTGATTTACCGATTGAAGAAACCCAAAGTGGTTTTACTTTTATTTGGATCGGGAAAGATCGTCTGTACAGGTGCAAAAACCAGGGAAGATGTGGAAAATGCAATAGTGGAAGTCAGAAGGGCATTACGAAAGATAGGAGTGAAAATGTGATTGAATGCAGATTCCCTATGCATTCATAGGAAAAATCCTCATTTTTTTTCTCATCTTTGTTTTAGTGGCATCGCTTACATCGTTAGTGCTGGGGCTGGTCCTGTTAAGGAAAGGAGTAATGATTTTGCCCCAGTTCGTCCTTTGGGTTATTGACAGCCTGTACTTTTTCTTGAAGCGGCTGCTGAGAATGTTGGGATTAAGCGAGAAATTGGTGGACGAAATTGGCATTGAAATCAGAAATCGCATCTATGAAGAAGGTTTTGAAAAGTCAGATCCTGAAAAGAGGGTTTTAGTATTCCCACAGTGTCTGCGCAGCCCTCAGTGCCCAGCCCCCTTGACGAGGTACGGCATTCAATGCAAAGAGTGCGGAAGGTGCGCCATCAGCAGTCTCAAGAAAAAAGCAGAATCTGCAGGTTACAGCGTGTATGTGGTGCCGGGAGGCAGCTTTGTGAAGCGGATCGTCAAGAAGGATACACCCTCGGGAGCTTTAGGAGTAGCATGTGGGTACGAGTTGAACTATTCCATGATGGAAATCTCCCGGTTCTGCCCGGTGCAGGGCATTCCACTGTTAAAGGATGGGTGTTACTGTACGAAAGTGGATGAGGAACTGGTTGAAGAAAAAATCTCATTAGGAGTTGAAGAAAAGATAAAAAAAATGGAGAAGAAAAAAGATAAAGATAAGAATAAAAAAATAAAAGAAAATAAAAGAAAATAAAAGAGAGGAGGAAGCACATGCACATGATAACGGATAACCACATGCACTTGGATAGAAGAGGTCTGTACTTGGAAGCGGTAAAGCAATTTGAGAGAGCAGGTGGAGGGCGCATCATTCTGGTGCAGAAACCGTCTTTTCCCCAAAATCTAGAATGGTTCATTTCCAGCTTTGAAGAGACGATCAAAATGTGTGAGGAGGCACGAAGGTATGTGGAATGCTATCCTGTTATTGGGCTACACCCTGCAGAATTTGACCGGTTGTTCAATAAAGGGGAAAAGGAGCTGTGCTACAACGTTTTGGACGTGGTGGAAACGTATGTGGAAGAAAAGAAAGTGGCAGGCATGGGCGAGTTCGGCAGACCACATTACCCTGTTTCTCCAGAAACCGTTGCTGAATCACAAAAGTACATGGTGGAAGCTCTGAAACGAGCTCGCAGACTAGACTGTCCCATACAACTGCATACAGAATCGGTGGATAATCCAGGTATGGCAGAACTGGATGCTCTAGTAAAAAAGGTGGGACACCAAAAAGTTGTGAAACATTTCTCTTCTCCTTCATTCACTTATAGCCACGTTATACCTTCTGTTCTAGCTACAGAATCAAACATTGAAAAAGCAGTCTTATCACAGGAGAAATTTTTGATGGAGACTGACTACATAGATGATCCGAAAAGACCAGGAGCAGTCTTAGGTCCCAAGACTGTGCCCAGAACCACCAAGAAGCTTTTGGAGAAAGGTGTGCTCACTGAGGAGATGGTGGTCCGCATTCATCAGGATGAGATTGTCAGCCTGTACAATATCGAATCATGACAGCCATATGTTGACTGAACTGGCCTTTCCCAGGCCATAGGATGTTTTGCATGAAATTGAGATCACGAATTCACCCGAACCGAACGCACACTTGCCGTAGCTATCTGAGGGTTCGTCCCATTCTGAAGCAAAAACAGAAGTCATGTCCAGCCGGAAGACACCCTCGTTAAACCCTGAAGGGTATACATAAGCATAGGAAGAATACGTGCAGTCACTCTTGGAGGTGAAAGTCCACTCCACGTAGAAGTACTCCACAGGGAAGGGGTAGTTGGTGTGAAAGTGGATGTCCACGTACTGGATGGGGTGCTCACCGATTTTGAAGGTTTGGTTTGGAGTGTCTATAATTACTGTGGGATCACTTATGGGTGGTTCTTCCGATTGTGCTCCCGAACTCTGATTTCCTCCTGGAAAGTAGGAAACACCACCGCTCCGTTCGTTATTCTTAATAATTGTTACGTAATACCAGGGACTCTGGGCACCAGACCCATCGAAGGCTAGTATGCCAATAGTGTGAATACCATCTCGCAGTCCAGGAGATGTCCAGGAAGCAAGGCAGGTTTCTGATATGACTGTTGTGGAAGTCATAAATCCTTCCATCACATACAAACTGGGATCTTCCAGAAAGTTGTCGGGTCTCACTCTCCTGTACATATAGGAGATCATGAAGCTCATGTCTTGATTCGGGCAGTGGAACCCTGATGCGCCAAACTCTACAAGAAGTGGGGCACCTGAAAAAGTGACATACAAATCTCCAGCGAGTTGGATTCCCGCCCTCACCGGCAGTCTCGCATCAGGCTGGCTGATTTTGGATATGCTCACCTTGTACGTTCTGGGCTGGCTGTTCAAGGTGGCCATTATTACCAGTCCTGCCAGCACCATGACCAGTATTCGTCTGGATAACATAATTTACCTCCTACCGTAATAGTATCTTTTTAAGAGTATATAAATGTTTGGGTTGAGAGGGGCTTTGGGACAAAATTCATGATCACTGTGAGAGAGGTTGTCACATCTTTGGAAGTCAATGTGTTACACGTGTAACATTTCACCTACAGTTGTACTGCGTCTGTTTTACTTCCATTTTTACCTTTGTTTTTATTTTTCTCCCTTTTCATAGTGCTTTCCAATAGCAGCAGGTGGTATTGCTCGTTTTACTGCACTGGCTAACACCAGTATAGTCAGAATATAGGGAATCATCTGGATGAACTGAATAGGTATTCCCACTCCCTGGAGCTTTATCTGTAACGCATCAGTAAAACTGAAGAGCAAACTGGCCCCGAATGCTCCTGCTGGATTCCATTTCCCAAAGATGTTAGCAGCCAGCGCTATGAACCCTCTTCCAGCAGACATGTTCTGACTGAAGAGGTTCAGCCAACCCAAAGATAAATAAGCGCCACCCAGCCCGGACAACATCCCGCTTAGCGTGACGCACATGTACTGAATCCTGTGCACGTGTATCCCTACAGTATCTGCTGCTTCAGGATGTTCACCCACAGCCCGAATTCTCAATCCAAAAGGAGTTCTGAACATGACCACCCAGGCTAAAACCACAATAATCAGCATGATATACACCAAGGGGTTCTGCTTTCCAATGATATCTCCTACGACTGGAATGTCAGCTATAACAGGGAGGTGGAGCGGTTTTAATCCTGTGACAGAATCTGAGGCGCCCCTGTTTCCCCAGATCACCTGTAATAACAAGGTGGTCAGCCCTAAAGACAAAATGTTGACACCAACACCAGATACCACCTGGTTGGCTTTAAATCTGATGCACAAAACAGCATGCAGCAACCCTAAAGCTCCTCCTGCCAGCACAGCAGCGAGAACACCAACCCAAGGGTTTCCCACAAAGTGGGTGGCTGCCACTCCAGCGAACGCTCCCATCAAAATCATCCCTTCCAGTCCAATGTTGATAATCCCTGTACGCTCAGAATACGCACCTCCTATGGAAGCTAACGCAATGGGGGGTGAAATTCTCAAGGTTGCAGCTAACAAAGAGACAATCTCAGAAAGCATTTCTTATCCCTCCTTTTCTGATCCTTCTAAAGATTCTGAACATCTCAGGGGCTGCCACAAATAAAATCACAATGCCTTGGATAACTACCACCAGATCGGTGGGAACGTTGGTCATCTGCTTCATCACCATCCCCCCGTTCCGCAAAGCCCCAAAGAGTAAAGCTCCCAATACGACACCAACAGGATGGTTCCTTCCTAAAACGGCTACTGCAATCCCGTCAAATCCATACCCGGGGGAGAATCCGAAAATAAATCTCCTGTGCAGCCCTAGAACTTCTCCTGTACCTCCCAACCCCGCCAACATACCAGAGATGAGCATAGCCACCACAATACTTTTCTGGACACTAATCCCTCCATACTCGGCTGCGGTAGGATTTAACCCAACTGCTCGAATCTCATACCCTAGGGTAGTCTTGTACAGGATGTAGTAAGCAATCACCACACAGGCTAATGCCACAAAGATTGATGCTGTCAACTGGGTACCAGGTACCAACTTGGGTAGTTGCGCTGATGGTTCCACCACATCGGTCTGGGCAACCCACCCCTCTGCCTTAAACGAGTAGTTGGCCAAATAACTGCACAGAAGAATACCAATGTAGTTCATCATAATAGTGGTGATAACCTCGTGGGCTCCCACTCTCGCCTTCAACACGCTGGGTACTAAAGACCATGCTCCTCCTGCTGCTGCCCCTGCACCTAGCGCCAAGGGCAAGTGCACGTAAATGGGTAACCCAGTAAAGCTAACTCCCACAATGGCGGCTGTCATTCCGCCAACGTACAACTGGCCTTCCCCGCCAATGTTGAAAAGACCGCACCGGAATGCAAAAGCAACAGTTAACCCGGTAAAAATCAAGGGAGTAGTCCGGGTCAATGTTTGAGCAAAATCATACGTACTCCCGAACGCACCTTCATACAATGCTTTGTATGCTTCTAACGGGGATGACCCTGATATATACACGATGACAGCTCCCACTAACAACGCAGCAATCACTGCAATAAAAGATATGAACACATCTGTGACACTTTCTCTTTTTATCTTTACTATACGGACAATTTTCATTACATCAAGCTTCATGCTCTCCCTCCTGCCATTAACAATCCCAGTTCTTCTTCAGTAGCTGTTTGAGGATCTCTTTCTCCTACGATCTTCCCTTCGTAAATGACTGCAACCCTATCAGAGAGGCACAGAACTTCGTCTAAATCTGCTGAAATCAGTAAAATTGCTTTGTTTTGCTCTCTCATTTTCAAAATCTGCTCATGAATGTACTCAATCGCACCTACATCTAACCCTCTGGTGGGCTGGGAAGCAATAATAATATCGGGTTCTCGCCCAATTTCCCTGGCTACAATCACTTTTTGCATGTTTCCCCCGGATAGATACTTTACCTGGCTTTCAATACCTGTACCGCGTATGTCAAAGGTTTCCACCAAATTATCAGCATAGGTGAATACGTTGTCGTAATCCATTTGAAATCCATGAGAAAAAGGAGATTTGAAATGAGATCCTAAAATTAAATTCTCTGCCAGAGAGAAATCTAAGATTAGTCCTCTTTTGCGGCGGTCCTCTGGTATGTGAGATACTCCTGCTTTGATAATATCCCGGGCAGAGCGGTTGGTCATATCCTGTCCGTTTATGAGTATTTTTCCTGCACTGACCTTTCGCAATCCTGTTAAGGTTTCTGCTAACTCTAGTTGTCCATTACCTTCTACTCCTGCAATACCTAAAATTTCACCTTTTCGCAGTACTAGGTTGATACCTCGAAGAGCTTTTATGTCGCGGTCGTTGTACGCTTCCAGGTTTTCCACCTCCATGACTGTACCACCCGCTGGATGAGGAGGTTTTTCCACTACTAGACACACGTCTCTGCCCACCATCATTCTGGCAAGGCTGGAAATATCCGTTTTCTCTGTTAGAACTGTTCCGACTAACTTCCCTTTTCGCAGCACGGTAATTCTGTCACAGATGGCCATGGGTTCCTTTAACTTGTGTGTGATAAAGATAATGGTTTTTCCTTCCTCTTTTAACGATTTCATCACTTTGAAGAGTTCTTCCACTTCTTGAGGAGTTAAGACTGCGGTGGGTTCATCCAAAATGAGGATTTCAGCTCCCCGGTATAAGGCTTTTAGAATTTCTACTCTCTGTTCTATGCCCACTGACAGATCTTGGATTTTGGCTCTGGGGTCTACTGTTAACCCGTATTTTTGAGAGATCTCCTGTACGTCTTTGGCTGCTTTTTCTCTGTCTAACAAAAGATTTTTTTGGGGTTCAATTCCCAAAACCACATTTTCAGCCACAGTAAAGGGGGGGATCAACATGAAGTGCTGGTGAATCATGCCAATACCCAGAGAAATGGCATTATTCGGCCCAGTAATCTTCACCTTTTTCCCGTT
>Ga0209427_10001652_pt1 | contig 25815 bp, 24 predicted proteins | sample DeeMarSWOR136_30_FD_187465 | JGI IMG/M metagenome (GOLD analysis project Ga0209427, IMG submission 187465) | Marine sediment microbial communities from White Oak River estuary, North Carolina - WOR-1-36_30 (SPAdes) (version 2) | ecosystem: Environmental > Aquatic > Marine > Intertidal zone >...
GCCACTCGTGACCCGCCATTCATTGCGACTTATCACGAATGCGGCTTCGCCAGTAGTTCAGTATGTCCTCCAGGCTGCGCTCCAGCGGAATCTCGGCCCGCCAGCCGGTTCGAGAACGAAACCTGGTACAGTCGGCCAGGATCTCTGGCACATCTGAAGGACGAAGGCGCTTTGGATCTTGCTCCACCGCCACTCGAGTCTCGCTGAGGGCCAGCAGACCGTCCAGCACTTGGCGAATGGAGTAGGACCGTTCTGCACCTAGGTTGTAGACCTCGCCAGGCTCACCTTCGGAGAGCGCGAGGTAGTAGCCATGTATGATGTCTCGCACATCGCTAAAGTCACGACGTGCCCCCAGGTTTCCCACACGCATGACCGGCTCACGCAGCCCGGCTTCCACCTCAGCAATCTGCTTGGCAAAGTCCGCGGTGACGAACGCTGCACTCTGGCCCGGACCGATATGGTTGAAAGGACGAACGCGTACAACTGGGAGCTTGTGACTGGCATAGTACTGATATCCCAGCATGTCCTGTGCTACCTTGCTCACTGCGTACGGGCTGTTGGGCCGCAAGGGATTCGTCTCACTTATTGGAAGCTCTTCTGGAAGGACAATGCCATACTCATCAGCAGAGCCCACCACCAGAATCCGCGGGGGCTTTTCCATGGCGATTGCTGCCAGCAACACATTGAGCTGCCCGCGGATGTTGTTCTCCAACGTGGCCCACGGATCTTTCCACGAGCTTGGAACGAAAGCCTGGGCTGCCAGATGAAAGACTAAGTCAGGCTGTGCCGCCGCAAAGAGATCTTTGAGTGCTGCCAGATCCATGAGCACGTTGCCTACGTGCAGTGTGATGCGAGGACGCAGCGCCGCAGCACGGCCTTCCACCAGATCCAGGCCCCAGACATCAAGCCCTGCTTTTTCCACTAGGTAGCTGGCCAGATGGCTGCCGACGAATCCACCCACGCCAGTGATTAGCGCTTTCACGGTCGGCCTCCTGCGGAAGGCTGTTCGGCTAGTTCTTGCTTAGCCAGGGTACACGCTGGCAGCTGCAAAGAAGCAAGAGAGAACATAACAGTAGTCATGACAGGACTGGGGTTGGAGCAGGAACAAGTGGAGAGGATTCGCTGGGTCGAACGCTGATCAGCACATTCCCGGACCGTCGCATGGTCGCCAATTATAGCCAACGTTCGGTGGAAAGTAAAACCACCCGGCGCAGTTGCAGCCGGGTGGTCCTCCTCCAGCCTCTGCCAATCAACCAAGCGCGTTCCGCAGGCTCGGGCAACACGAGACCAACCATGCGCGTCAGTAGCCGTGGCGTCCGACAGGGCGTGTCCTAGGTTCCTGCTTCCCAGGATTCGAGGTACTCTGTCTGCTCAGGCGTGAGCGTATCTATCACCATACCCATCGCCTCCAGTTTCAACCGCGCGACCTCTGCGTCGATCGCCTGCGGCACACTGTAAACCTGCTCCTTCAGCTCGGCGTGGTTCTCGGCGATGTACGCCACGCTCAGGGCCTGGTTGGCGAAGCTCATATCCATCACACTGGCTGGATGACCTTCCGCGGCAGCCAAGTTGACCAACCGTCCCTCGCCCAGCAGCGAAATCTTCCGTCCATCGGGCAACGTGTACTGATCGACATAGTCACGCACACGACGCTTTTCCACAGCCAGGCCTTCCAGCGCAGGGATGTTGACTTCGACGTTGAAGTGGCCGGAATTGGCCAGTATGGCACCATCCTGCATCACTTCCATATGCTGCCGGTCAATCACGTTGATGTTGCCTGTCGAGGTCACAAAGATGTTGCCAATCCTCGCGGCCTCGATCATCGGCATTACCCGGAAGCCATCCATGACTGCCTCCAGCGCTGGCAGGTAGTCCACCTCAGTAACCACCACCTGAGCACCGAGGCCTTGAGCACGCATGGCGATGCCTCTGCTACACCAGCCATAGCCCGCTACGACTACGGTCTTGCCAGCCAACAGGACATTGGTGGCGCGGATGATACCGTCGAGAGTGGATTGCCCAGTGCCATAGCGGTTGTCAAAGAGGTGCTTGGTCATCGCGTCGTTCACAGCGATAATGGGGTAGCGCAGCACACCCTCCTGGGCCATGGCCCGCAAACGGATCACTCCCGTGGTCGTTTCCTCCGTTCCACCGATGACTTCGCCCATCAGGTCAGTGCGCTCCTTGTGCAAGGTCGAGACCAGGTCAGCACCATCGTCCATCGTGATGTGCGGCTTGCGCGCTAGCGCCGCCTTGATGTGTTGATAGTACGTCTTGTTGTCCTCACCCTTGATGGCGAAAGTAGGGACCTCAAAGTTGGAAACCAGGGAGGCAGCGACGTCGTCTTGGGTGGACAGGGGATTGGAGGCGCACAGCACCAGATCCGCTCCTCCTGCCTGCAGAGTGTGCATCAGGTTGGCTGTTTCCGTTGTGACGTGCAGACAGGCAGCGATGCGGATGCCATGCAGCGGACGCTCACGGGCAAAGCGTTCCCGGATCAGGCGCAGCACAGGCATCTCTCGCTCGGCCCACTCGATACGTGAGTAGCCTCCCTGCGCTAGTGATATATCCTTAACGTGGTATTCTTTCGGCACCATTTGCTCCTTCCGCGTTGTGATGGTGAGTCAGAGAGCAATCATAACTCTCAACTCACCACTGAGTCATCGTCACTCGTTCCTCAACTACACTACCGACAACTCGCCCCTGGTCAAGCGCTCCGTGAAACTGTAGATGTGTGCCAGTTCCCGTTCCATGACCTCTGTGGCGGGCTTCTGGACATCCTCCAGCTCCACATTGGGCTCGAGCACCAGTTGCGCTGAAGCGACGAGTGGTTTGTCAATTGGGTGACCGATCTGACTGCACAACCAGACATAGACCTCGGCGATCCCTGGCACGCTTTTGTATATCTCGTTCGCAATCTCATGGGTCAAGAAGGTGTAGATCTTGCCTACGTGGGCAATCGGGTTCTTGCCTGCAGCAGCCTCGGTGCTCATCGGCCGGTTCAAGGCAATCACGCCATTCACCTTGTTGCCACGCCCGACCTGGCCACAGTCCCCGCCCTCGGCAGAGGTCCCCAGAACCGTGAGGTACATACCGCCTTCGCCACGACCTTCCGAGTCCAGCGTATTGATATCCACAGCGATCCGGTCAAAGTTGCGCTTTTCCTTCCCGATGAAAGCCTCCACAGCCGCTCTGATCTCTGCCTTGCGAGTGAAGTAGGCCTTTTCAGTGGACACGAAACGGTCCACAAAGGCCAGCGCTATGGTGAGCGTCAGCTCACGATAGCGGCGATAGGCCATGACCTTGATGTCCTCTCCTGCCTCCGGGAACTTTTCCTTGAACTCCAGCGAGTTCATGTAGCGCTCGGTGGCTAGCGCCATACTCTCCGTTTCCGTCAGCGGCGCATAGCCCACAGCAGCTGACGTATCGTTGGCGCCAATCAACTCCCGGTCAAAGATGTCGGTCAATTCTGGCGAGCCTGGCTTGATCTCAACCTGATAGAGCATGTGCTCCTTGGGATCGACGAAGCGCAGGTTCGTGCGCAGCCATTCTTCGGCCGTCGCGACCGCGATCTCCGGAACTGGCACCTTCTTGCCATTCATCTCGTGGATTGCCCGATCGCCAAAGACCAGGCGCATGGGTTGATCGACGGTGCCGCCACCGATTTTGGGGCACGTCACCCCCGCCACCAGAAGACACTTGTCGATGTTGTGATGCACGACGCGTCCGAATGTCTTCTGGTACTCCCTGCACAGCGCAACGGATGTTGCCTCCATGATCGAATCGCAGATTGTGTCCGGGTGACCGACACCTTTGCGCTCAACCAACTCGACGGCTTGCTCTTCTACCGGAGTGCTACGCAAGCTCTCCACAGTGATGTTTCTCATTCCTAACCTCCAGTTTGAATTCACCTACGGGCGGTGGTCATACACGTACGATACACAACTGGCCCAAGACCGTTCAGCGTCCAAGGTCCTCTAGCCACCCTGTGACGCTGAAGCACTGTCATGTATGGTTTGCTGTTCTGTGGCTTTCAAGTATTGGCAGGTCTCTAGCCAGGGACAAGTAGGCTCAAAGTATGCAAAGTCCTTGAACTCTCTATAGCGCCCCAGTATTTCCTCCATTGTCAGAGTCCGCAACCGCTCTACCCCAAAGTCCTCAACGGTGAAAGACGCCACTACGCTGCCGTGGACAATAGCGCGCCTGAGACCCTCGTTCGTGACATAGTCCCTTGTGTGCTGAGCCATCTGACCCTGTTGCGCGAGGCAACCGACAAATCCGCCGGCAAAGGAATCTCCAGCTCCAGTAGGATCCTGTATCTTCTCCAGAGGATAGGCTGGGGCAAAGAAGAAGGACCTTGTCGGGTTGTCCCCGTTGGCATACATGGCTGCACCATATTCGCCCTTCTTGATCACCAAGGCCTTGGGGCCCTGGTCGAGGATCTTGCGCGCGGCGCGGATCAGACTGAACGTATTGGCATACTGTCGAGCCTCCGCCTCGTTGATCAATACAATGTCCACGGCGGAGATAGCCTGACTGAGTGCTTTCTTGCGGTAGTTGATCCAGTAGTTCATGGTATCAAGCACAGTCAGCCTGGGCCGCCGGATCTGCGAAAGCACTTCCAGCTGCAATTCCGGGTCAATATTCGCCAGGAATATGTACTGCGCGTCTTTGTACTTCTCAGGTAGCTCAGGATGGAAAGTGGCAAACACATTCAACTGCGTATCCAGCGTTTCGGCCGTGTTCATGTCATAGCCGTATCGTCCAGACCAGCGGAAGGTTCTGCCTTCGGCGATCTGCAGCCCGTCCAGGTCCACATCCCGTTCTTTGAGGAAATCGATGTGCTTCTGCGAAAAGTCTGTGCCCACGATGGCCACCAAGTCCACTTCGTCGTACAGCCGCGCAACGGCTGAGAAGTAGGTAGCCGAACCTCCGAGCGTCTCCTTCACCGATCCGAAGGGCGTCTGAATGGAATCCAGAGCCACGGAGCCAACCACCAGTATGCTCAAAACGACATCTCCCTCCCTGTATGCTGATTAGGCAGGCTCATCAGCGACGTATCGGGCCTGCATTTCCGCTGACACTGCAGCCGTCAGTTCCAGAACGCGGTCAGCTGTGGGCGCATCCAGTGAGCCAGCGCCGCAAGAGGGCGTCACCAGGCCAGCAGCCAGCAGCTGATCACGAGAGACCCCCTTCTGAACAAGCAGGTCGATCGCCTGGTGCAGGCGATCGACCAAGCTGGGCGCTGTCTCGCCCTCCACCATCGGGCCCGCAGGAACGATCCCCCAAGCGATAACGCCCCCGCGTTGCAGGAACGCACTGACAGCCTCCGGATAGAGTGATAGCGACTCGGCATACTCATACGCGTCTAGGTTAAGGATATCCACAGAAGTGTCCAACAAGACAGACCAGTCTGTATTGGCGCAGCAATGCACTCCCTTCAGTCCCTGGATCCCGGAGAACACTTCTTCGAGCAACGTGACCACCTGATCGCGGCTCAGAGAGACAAAGCCCGATCCAAAAGAGCTCATGTAAGGCTCATCCACAAAGATGATCGTCTGTGGGGCCACAGTCCGCAGTTGCTGCTCCTGCCACGTTGCCTTGAGTCGCAGATGCTTGGCTATCGCATCGGCCATGATCTCATCATAGAGCAGAGGGCGACGGTTGCGGTCCGTTACTGTCAGGCCCCAGCTGATGGGCCCAGTGACCTGACCTTTGACAGCCACAATCGGCGTCTTGAGCAGTCCATCCGCGTTCAGCAGGTAATGTAGTCCCCCAGCGTATTCCTGGCTCACGACACCATACTCCAGATCGTCCTTCAGGTAGGCCAAGTACAGGCGCTCCAGTTCTTGCTCCACATCCCTTGGACGGTCCAGATATGTGCGCTCCGTTTCCAAGTCGATCACAATTCCTGGAAAGTTCTCGGAGAACTGCGCGTACATATTCTCCCGGTAACTGCGCCGTGGAAGCTGCGGCCACACGGGGACCTTGGGCAGGTACTTGGTCATCCAAGACCATGCTTGCGAGACATCGGTCAGCGGCAGACTGCCGGTTGCTGTCGCCAGCCAAACGGGCTTGAATTCTCCAGACATCTCGGCCTCCCTTCGCCCAGCCAGGCAAAACCAACAGCTGGCGACTTAGTCCTGCTTGGCCTTCCTCAGACCCAACAAGAACGGCGGATAGACTATCCCCGCTTCGGTTACAATACCGGTTACGTAACGATGTGGGGTGACGTCAAAGGCGGGATGGGCAGCCTGCACACCTTCCGCAGCGATGGCCATCCCTTGCACGTGAGTTACTTCACGTGGGTCACGTTCCTCGATTGGGATAGCCGCGCCGCTCGCGATGCTCAAGTCCACCGTGGAGGTTGGCGCTACAGAGTAGAAGGGAATGCCGTTCTCCTTGGCCAAGACGGCCAGGGAATACGTCCCGATTTTGTTCGCAACGTCACCGTTGGCAGCAATGCGATCGGCACCGACCAGCACGATATCCACGTCCCCGCGCGCCATAAAGTGGCCGGCCATGTTGTCCGTGATCAGAGTAGCGGGAATGCCTTCCTGCAGCATCTCCCAGGCGGTCAGCCTAGCGCCCTGAAGGAAGGGGCGGGTCTCATCGACCCACACGTGGATGCGTTTCCCCTGCTCGTGAGCGGCTCGCACGACGCCAAGGGTTGTGCCATAGTCTACCGTGGCCAGCGCACCAGCGTTGCAATGAGTCAGGATGTTGTCGCTATCCTGGATCAGCACCGCCCCATTTGCGCCCATGCGCCTGTTCACCTCGACATCCTCGTCGGCGATGCGCTGTGCCTCGGTTACCACAGCGTTGATCACCTGTCCTGCCGTCTTCCAGCGCGGATCGTTGGCCACTTCGCTCATGCGTTTGATAGCCCAGAAAAGATTGACCGCTGTTGGCCGGGTCTGGCCGAGCAGTTTGGCCGCACGTCCGAACTCAGCGAGCACCCCCGCATGAGAGTCCGCAGTGCGGCCCACCACAGCCAAAGCGAGGCCAAAGGCAGCGGCGGCCCCGATTGCCGGAGCCCCTCTAATCTTCATCGTCTTGATCGCGTCGGCGACGCCCTGGTAGTCAGTGTACTCCAGGATGACAAACTCCTGCGGTAGCCGCTGCTGATCAATCATCTTCACCCTACCATCGTGCCATTCGATCGTACGCATTTGTCCTGCCCCCTCCCTGCAAACAAAAATCTCTCCCGATGGGAGAGAAGGTCGTGCGCTTCCCTCTCATCTTCCAGATCGCCCCGCTTCTTGCACAAGAAGCGAAGGTCTGCCGGAATTGGCACCATAGCTAGTCGGTTGGTCTCGTGATCTAACCATGGACCACCAGACCACCCTGGTTGCCGGGGCTTCACAGGGCCGGTCCCTCCACCCCTCTGGATAAGAGTAAGCCTATCGCTATCTGGTTTTTGAGCGCAGCTATCTTAGCACAGCTGCGCAGATTTGTCAAAAAAGGACTCGGTTCCATCTTTTGTTGGTCGCGCTAGCGTCGTTGCGTGGTACCAGCAATAGTATGTGCGTCAGGTCTATAACCACTGCTTGTAGTGGCCGATTCTGTCACAGAAGGTGACCAACACACTTTGGAACCGAGTCCAAAAAAGCCTTGGCCCTGTCAGCCCCAGCGATCAAACGCTAAAACGGATGTGGATGACGTCGCCGTCCTGCACGAGATAGTCCCGGCCTTCAATGTGCAACAGGCCCTTCTCCCGCGCTGCTGCCAGGGATCCGGCTCGCACCAAGTCATCGTAACCGATCACCTCAGCCCGGATGAAGCCACGTTGCATATCGGTGTGAATGCGCCCAGCGGCTTCGATGGCGGGAGTGCCGCGCTGAAGGGGCCAGGCTCGTACCTCTTTGCCACCGGTTACGGTGAAAAAAGTGATCAGGTTCAATAGACGATAGCCAGCTGTGATGAAGCGGTTCAGTCCCGGCTCTTGGACCCCTAGCTCCTGCAGATAGGACATGGCATCCTCCGCAGGCCAGTCGGCCAACTCAGCCTCACACTGCGCGCAGATGATCACAAGTTCTGTGTGCTCTGCGTCAGCCAGGCGACGCAATGGCTTCAGAAGAGCCCCCCCTTCGGGCAAGTCATCCTCGCCGACATTGGCCACATAGATGCAGGGCTTGGCTGTCAGGAGGTTCAGTTCCTGGGCCAGTCTCGCCTCGTCGGACGATAGACTGGACACACTCGCCGGCTGCCCGCGGTCCAAGTGATTCCGCAGCGACTCCAGCATGGCGAGTTCTGCCTGGTAGTCAGCGGGTCTGGCCCTAGCGGCACTCCTCGTCTTGTCCTGGCGGCGCTCCACAGTGGCCAGATCCGCCAGTATCAACTCCAGGCGCACCGTCTCCACGTCGAGGACAGGATCCAGCCCAAATGTGACATGCGGGACATCAGGATCGAGGAAAGCGCGCACAACCATGGCAATGGCGTCGACGTCCCGGATGTGGCCCAGGAACTGGTTGCCCAGTCCCTCCCCTTTGCTTGCGCCCTTCACAAGCCCAGCAATGTCCACCACGCGCAACGTACTGGGGACCACCTTCTCCGGCTCCACGATGGCCGCAACCCTCTGCAGCCTAGAATCAGGCACTGGCACCACGCCAACATTCGGCTCAATTGTGGTGAACGGATAGCTCGCTACCAGAGCATTTGCTTTGGTCAGCGCGTTGAAGAGCGTCGATTTGCCGACATTGGGCAGTCCTACGATACCAAGCTCTACAGGCATCCGCGCCTCCCAGCTACCCCTGTGCGTCCATGCCTAATCACGCCGCTGCAGAGCGATGCTCAGAACCGGCAGCAATCGAGGCACAATGTCCATTTGGTTGAACTCCGCTTCCTGTACCCAGCGCACCTCGAGAGCATCTGTGCCGGCCTGGGGCTCGCCTTGTACATACTCTGCGGCCAAGTCGATCAACACATAGTGGTAGCGGATTCTTCCTTGTCCGTCCCGCTGAATCAGGTCAAACGTGGACAGCACATCACCGACCCTGATCTCCACATGGCATTCTTCACGCACCTCACGCTGTACGGCCTGAGCCAGTGTCTCACCCAATTCAACCGTGCCCCCCGGAACGCTCCACCGGCCACGGCTGGGTTCATTGGCGCGACGCACCAGCAGGACTTTGTCCTGGTCAATGATGACTGCTCCTACACCTACGATGGGAGCCTCGGGGTATTCGCGGCCCATAGTCTTCCTCCGGCCGGCGGTGGGACGCAACCAGCCGTACAAGTCCGTGCCTGCTATTATACACACTTGGGGCAGCGCGCCGCAATGCTGGGTAGAATGCTGTATCGGACGCCGGCCACCGGCGCCTGCTTCACCCAGCGGATCTGCTGAGGAGGTTGAGCTAATGATGTATACAGCAGTATAATTGGCTCCGGCGGGAGAGTGATGCGAAGTGAAACAGGTTATATCCGCTTCGAGGCGGACAGACATCGCCATGCATTGGCCTGGCTGGCTTGCGGATGCCGTTCGCCGAGGGTTCGTGGACGTCCCACAACCGTATAGCGGGCATGTGAGGCGTGTCTCTATGTTGCCCGAGGATGTGCATACACTGGTCCTGTGGTCTAAAGACTTCCGACCTTTGCTGCAGGACACCGGTGGAGTGCGGCAAGCTCTGGCACGTTATGACCAAGTGTTCTGCCACTTGACAGTCACCGGCCTCGGTGGCACAGCATTGGAACCGAACATAGCCCCGTGGAACGAGGTGATCTCTCAATTGCCAGCTCTGATCGAGTTCGCCGGGCATCCGCGCCGCGTATCGGTGCGCTATGACCCAATTGTGCACTGGTACGAAGGAGATCAAATCCAAAGCAATCTTGCGCTCGCTGAACCGGTTTTCGGCGAAGTGAGCGCAGCGGGCGTCCATGCCGTCCGCACATCCTTCGCCACCTTGTACGGCAAGGTACGCCGGCGAAAGGGGTGGCACTGGTACGACCCTGCGCCCGTGCAACGCCTGGAGATCACAGAAGAACTGGTTAGGCTGGCCGAATCCTTGGGCTTGAAGCTCTATGCCTGCAGCCAGATTGCCCTGCAGGACGCGGGCGCTACGCCTTCGCGTTGCATAGACGGAGAACTGCTATCGGCACTGCACCCCCTCAAGCTGCCAGCTGCTACGGGAAAGGATCCCGGTCAGCGACCACAGTGTGGCTGCACACCCAGTGTAGATGTTGGATCCTACCTCATGCGCTGCCCAAATGGATGCCGCTACTGCTATGCCAATCCAAGGATTCCGAAGGATGCCTAGCAGCAACGACGGTTCGCAGTGACGACCTCCATCGTTTAATGCAGAAGTCGCTACCGTCATGACCAGCACATGTGGCCAGACACGGAGCGATGGGGAATAGCCAGGAAGGGTCCAGAGTCACTCGACGTCTCGGAAGACCTCTAAGCGCAAGAGGTGATCGCAGAACTCGATGGCGCGATCATAGCCCGGGCCTGCCAGATCCCGAGCCGCATCGGTGTACAGTGTGCGATAGGCCTCCTGGGTTACATCACGTCCCGTTTTGACGGCATCCGCCAGCTGCCTGTAGCCGAGATCCTCCCAGGAAATCTGCTTGCCCAGGCGCACCAACACACCCAGTAAGCCGAAACCTTGCGCCCGGCTGACCTTGTCGGCATCGTAGAGAACACGCCCCTCAAGCGGTACAGATTGCCGTTCAGGACCGGTCACCGGGCGCATATGAGCTATGATTGCCTCTGCGACGCGTTCGATGCGCTCCGCGGGATAACCTCGCTGCCTCAGCCATTCACGCGCAATCTCCGCTGACTTGACGTTGTGATCCTCAGCTCCTGCTGAGGCGCGTGAGATATCGTGAAAATAGGCAGCCAGGGTCACGATCTCCTCATCCGCGCCAGTCCGCTTTGCCAGTTGCTGACCATACGCTACCACTTCCACAATGTGTGGCCAGTCTCCGGCGGGGTAGGTCCTCTTGGCGTAAGCTGCCAGTTCCTGCACAATAGCCATCTCGCCTCCAATCCCCGCGTGTTGCGAGCCCGTGTCCACGCCACACGTAGTCCCACGCCGGCATGAACGGTATCTGCCGGCGTGGGAACCCTGTAACCAAGGAAAGCACCCTATGTCTGTGTCGGCGCTATATTGCTTCTGACTCTAGGCCTTTTTCGTCGGGCTCAATGCGATGCAGCTTTTCTGGACTGTCCACACGGTCAATATAGAGGATTCCATCCAAGTGGTCTATCTCGTGCTGGAACGCACGAGCCAGTAGCCCCTCTGCTTTGGTGCGAATCCTGCGCCCCGCCGCGTCTTGTCCTTTGACAGTTATCCTCGTGGCGCGCTTCACTGCTCCCACGTAGCCCGGCACCGATAGGCATGCTTCATCCAGCTCTTCTTCACCGCTGCTCTTGACAATCTCTGGATTGCAGTAGACGTACTGTTGTCCAGGCTGGACTTGTTTCCCTTCCTCATCAGTCTCAGGCGGCATCTCGATAATAATGACACGGAGCGGTACGCCGATCTGTGGGGCGGCTAACCCCAATCCGTCCACCGCGTGCATGCTATCCAGCATATCGTCAATAAGTGCCTCAAGGGACGGCCCGAAGCTCTTGATCTTTTTCGCCTTCTGGCGCAATGTCGGATCGCCTGCAACAAGGATCACATGCTCTGCCATATTCTCAACTGTCCTTGTATCCTTGAGCGGTCGGCATCAATGGTGAGTGGGCGGAAGCTATCATGATCTTCACGATGATGCCTGCCCATCACTGCCGGGCAAGAGCTGCTCCCCGCTTCTGAGAGCGCCACGCCCCATAGATCTCACCGATCACGATTGTGGTACCTGCTCAACTGTGACCGTCTCACCGTCTCGCACTTTCCTAAACACCGCTGGGTCACCCAGAACGTGGCCAAACACATTCACCGGGCTGGCCGGTCGGATCTCCTGCCCGCTGCTCACAGGTGTGGGGCCGAAGAAAATGCAGAAGGCGTGTCCGGGAGGCCAGTACCCGAGCTCACCGAGGGACACCACACTTTGAGCGTTCTCGGCCTGCAGTTCGACAGGTATGCCAAAGTAGATCTCATCCCCCCAGGTGTTGCCGGCAGCCGAGAGAGGCAAGGCCTGCCAAATCGCATCAGCTGTTCGGGTGTCATTCAACTCAGCAGTGACCTGAACGTCGCCGGCACGAATCCGTATCTGTCGCATATCCGCCCTCCGTTGACACAATTATACCCCACTTCCCCGCTTCGAGCAATGGCTGCCGCGATGGTCCGCCGCAGACTACCAAATGCTGGACGGACGCTTCATCTTTAACCTTCAACAAGCAGATCATCGCCCGCAGCCAAAGTGCGCCCATGCAAAGTCTTGTATGCGGCCACATGCGGAGATCTGGCAAGGCTTTGAGCGACAGCCGTCGTTGCATTATAATGTGAGCGCTCCGTGACATGAGCCATTGCCGTGGCGTTTCTGGTAGATGGGAGGGAAAGATGATGGCCAAGCGAACTATCGTCCCTTTGCTGGTCCTGTCTGTAGCATTGACCGTAGTGAGTTGTCAGGCAGATACTGTCAAGACGCCGAAGGTCCTGGCCGATTGGAGCCGGGGCCAGCAGGTAGCGGTGTCCGCCCTGAACAGGCCTGTAGGAATGCTGGCTGAGAATGGCCGCGTGCACATCGTGTTGGTAGCCGCAGATTCCAGAACACTTCAGTATGTGCGTCTGGATAGCACAGGTGCGATCCAGGTGAGCAAAGACCTGGACATCAAAGGAGCGCATCCCACCGACCCGGAGCTCTTGCTCCGTGAGGATGGATCGCTCAGTGTGCTGTGGACAGACAACCCTGACATCCCTCGGGCACTCTTCGTAGCGCCACTCAGCCGAGATGGGCAACTGCTCGGCGAAGCCAGGCAGCTATCCCCTGAGGGTGTTCGTGTGGCGACCTACGCAGTGGCCAGGAACTTGGACGGCGATTATGACATCTTCTGGTCAGATGAAGTCCCGTCGGAAGGCGGTCTACATCACCTGCGGCTATCTGCGGACGCTCAGGTGGTCAGTGGCAACCGTCTACTGGTGGAGAATGGCGATGCCCCAACGGTGCAAGTCGCCAGAGACGGGATGATCCATCTCGCTTGGGTAGAAGAGCAAGAGCTGCGGGCAACTGATGTTTATTACGCCTTGTTCGACCCATCCACCGGCGAAATCGGTCCCAAGACGCGGGTTGGCTTTTACAAAGGAGCGACTGGAGTCATCAGGTATACACCCATCCTGGGCTTGGACCAGCGCAGGGTCTATCTCTTCTGGGCATTGGAGCAACGTGGTGGCGGGCTGGTGGGCGCTGGTAATGCCGATACCTACGTCGTGTCTTTCCCACTGGGTCAGCCTACTTTCATTGAAGCACGCACTGTCGCCATTCCCAGCACAACCAAGCCTGACTATTCCAGCGGGCGCGGCAGCTTTCCCTATCAGAAACTAGCGTCGGCGGAAGCCGGTTGGCCAACTTCTTTACTATACATGCCAGCCACCTTGGGCGGCCAGAGGGACGAGGTGTCCGTCTTCTTGGTTGGTGAGGTGCATACGCGCAGCCAATCCAGCAGGCAGGTCGTATGGGCGATAATGGCCGACGGGAGGCTCAAGGGTTACCAACTGCCAGTCAAGGTGGACAATGCGCTGCGTCCAAAGGCTGTGGTTGACGACGAAGGGAACGTGCACCTTGCCTGGTTGAACGCGGCTGGGTTTGGTCGCTATGAGGTGTACTACGCAAGCACGTCCGAGGCAGTCAAGGCCAGTCTGGATCGGGTGACGATGCGCGATCGGGCCACAGATTTCATGGGTACTGTGTGGATGCTCGCACCGGCTCTGGGCTTTTTCCCGCCTGTTATTCTTCTGTGGAGCTTTGCCTCGTTTGCGTGGATCGTCGCCTTCTACTTTGTCAAGACCGAAGGTGGTCTGGATCGGCGCCCTGCCCAAATCGCTCTGGTTATCGCTGTCGCAATATACCTCTTCTCCAAGCTATTCCTGATGCCGGGTGTGCTATTCTATGCACCGTTCCTGGACAGGCTGCCGGAGAATCTAGAGTTTATCACAGTGCTCGGCACACCGCTGTTCACCCTGTTGGCCTCCCTGGGTGCCCTGTGGATCTACTTCCGTCGCCAACCATACCGGTCGCTCTTGATCGCTTGGCTGATCATTGTGTTGACCGATGCCATGCTGTCACTGATCATCTACGTTCCGGGCTGGCTGGCCCAATAGTGGACCCTGGAGAGGATCCATACCGTGACTCGACTCGGACGCAATGACCCATGCCCCTGTGGCAGCGGCAGGAAGTACAAGAACTGCTGCCTGCATAAGGACCGCGCCCAGCGGATACGTGAACGTGCCTGGCGGCGTGAGGAACAGGTCACCCTCGAGAAACTCTTCGCTTTCGCCCAGCAGCCAAACTTCAGCAGTCAGCTTACCGTGGCTTTCAATCTCTTCTGGAACGGGAACTATGGTGCTGAGGGCTGGAATGCTTTGGACAGCGACGAAATCGGTCGCTTCCTGGATTGGTATGTCCATGACTACCGACTGGACCGGACCAGAGAACGCATCATTGACCTGTTCATCAAGGAGATGGGTGCAAGGCTGCTGCCTGGTGAACTGGAGCGTGTAAAAAGCTGGTCTGGCTCGCAGATAAATGTCTATCGCATAACCGAAGCAGCAGAACCAGGTTTGCTTTCGTTGGTTGGTGTTTTCCAGAAGATAGGGGAGACCGTAGGCGACGATGGGCTGGGCCAGTTGAGCATGCCGGGTGACCTCGCCCTGGGCCGCATACTGCGCTCCTCGGAACCGCCGCATTTCTCGTGGGCAGCGATACTGCTCCCTGCTCAGATGGAGGCCGAACTGGTCTCGTTTGTCGAGGGGGCCTACGAACAGTATCAGGCTACGCATATTTACACATCGTGGCCTGGTTTTCTGTCCGACTCAGGCTACTTGTTCAATCACTACTTGCTCAGGTCTGCAGCGGAGAAGGGGGAAGCCCTCCTCCCAGGTCGTGCATACTATGACGCATCTCGCACGGTGCAAACGCTTAGAGAAGTCGAGAGACGCTTGCGAGAGCAAGTCATGCGAGCAGCAGAGGAAAGACAGACAGAGGAAGAGCGCCTGAAGGAGGAGGAGGAAGGTACACCGCTACGACGGACACAGGGCGGCGTGCTGTTACCCGGGTACGTTCACTACAAGGACGATGAAGAATCGAAGCAGTAGTTCAAAGCTAGCGCAAGAACAAGAGGAGGCATGTCCTCCTCTTCTTCATTCGCCCTCTGTCTGTTCCCGAGCTTCAGCTCTTGGCGCTTGATGTCCGCAGTAGGGACAGACATCCCAATTCAAGTTAAGCAGGCGTTCGCAGTTGGCGCAATGCTTCCGCAGTTCAGCGTAACAGTGCGGACATACGAGGTAGTCAGGTTCCGCCTTGCGCCTGCAGCTGGGACAGATGTAGCGCTCCTCAATATCCTGCAACAGCGCCTCTTGGCCCAGCGCATGTTCGTACGCTTCGGTCAAAGTATCCTGCGGACGCAAGATGAAATAGAGAATCAGGCCCGGGACATTGAACACCACAACAAGCAGCGTGGCCAGTATCTGCAGCAACACGTCGCGCGTACGCGAGCGAATGTCGCGAAATGTCCAGATGACCAAGGCAATGAGGAACAGGACTGCATAGGCTCCCAGCAGTGCCAGGACAAAACCAATGAGCGATTGAATGTTCGCTGGCAACTCCATACGGACTCCTCCCAACGATGTGCGGGCAATTATACTACGGTTCCGCAATTCCTGCCAATCATACCGGCCTGGCTCAATGTCCTGACCGGCCTCAGGTTTTGATCCTCACGTGCCCCTATGGTATAATCAGTTTGTGAGCCCTCGCTGTCCGCACAAGGCTCTTTGCTATGCCTCATGTCGCCTCATGACAGCGCGGGGCTGGAGGAGGACCCCACACATGATTGTTGCAGCGGTGCATAGCATCCGTGTCAGCCTCGTATCCCACCACCGGGTGGTGCTCTTGAAGGACAAAGAGTCTGATCGATATCTGCCCATATGGATTGGTCCCTACGAAGCTGAGGCCATCGCCATGGCTCTGCAACACGTGGAACCACCACGCCCCATGACTCACGACTTGCTGAAGAACATCACCGATGCGCTGGGAGCCACAGTATCACACATCCTGATCAATGAACTAACGGACAACACCTTCCACGCCCGGATTGTGATGGATATTGACGGGCGATACTCCGAGATCGATTCAAGGCCGAGCGACGCTATGGCGCTGGCAGTCCGGTGCAAGGTGCCAATCTACGTTGCCGATGAGGTCATGGAACAGGCGAGCATTGGACCTAGTGCGGAAGTGGAACTTGCCCCAGCGCAGATTGAAGAGGATCTTGCCACCTTCCGTGACTTTGTGAACACTCTGGATCTGGAAGACCCTCCGGACGAGGATAGCTAGCGCATGACCATCGACAGGTTGCCTCCCCAGAACATCGAAGCCGAGCAATCGGTGCTGGGCAGCCTGCTCATTGACCACGATGCGATCATCAAGATTGCCCCCTTCCTTCTGGCAGAGGACTTTTACCGCGAAGCCCATGGTGAGATCTACGCAGCCATCCTAGATCTCCACGAGCGACGAGAACCTGCTGACTTTGTCACTGTATGCGACGAGTTGGAGCGGCGTGGCCAGCTGGAAGCGGTTGGCGGTGCTGCTTACTTGACCTCCTTGATCAACAGCGTCCCCACTGCCATACATATCGAACACTATGCACACATCGTGGAGCGGACAACCATTCTCCGCCGCCTCATCGAGGCAGCAGGCAAGATTGCCGGTCTGGCCTATGGCGAAGCAGAGGATGTGGATGCGGTCGTTGACCGTGCTGAGCAGATATTGTTCGATGTATCTCAGCGACGAGTCTCACGAGGGCTCATGCCCATCAAGCGAATCCTGACCGAGTACTATGACCGCATTGAGTATCTGCATCGGCACAAGGGACAAATGGTGGGGTTGCCCACCGGGTTTATCGATATAGACCGACTACTCGGTGGCATGCAACGCTCCGATCTGATCATTGTTGCTGGCCGACCTGGAATGGGTAAGAGCAGCCTGGGGCTGAGCGTTGCCCACAATGCGGCGCTGAAGAACAACGCCGTGGTGGCCTTTTTCAGCCTCGAGATGTCTGCCACACAGCTTGTGCAACGCCTGATTGCCAGTGAGACAGGTATCAACTCTCAGCGGCTTCGCATCGGCGACATTCGCGACATCGAATGGGACAAGCTGGTAAAGGCTAGCGGCACCTTGGCTGAGACGTCGCTGTTCATTGATGACACACCCTCCCCATCGCCAATGGAGATCCGTACCAAGTGCCGCCGTCTGGCTGCAGAGTATGGGCTAGATCTGGTCATTGTGGACTATTTGCAGCTAATGCGCGGAGGTGCGCGTGCCGAGAACAGGGTACAGGAAGTATCCTACATCTCCCGCCAGCTCAAAGGTCTGGCTCGAGAGCTGAGTGTTCCCGTACTTGCCATCTCACAGCTCTCACGCGCCGTCGAATCCCGTCAAGACAAGCACCCTATTCTGTCGGACCTCAGAGAGTCGGGCACCATCGAGCAGGATGCGGACGTCGTCATGTTCATCTACCGCGACGAGATGTACAACCAGGACACGGATAAGAAGAATGTTGCGGAGATCATCGTTGCGAAGCACCGCAATGGGCCTACCGGACTGGCCCATCTCGGTTTCAAGAGCGAGCAGACCAAGTTTGTCAATCTGGAGAGGTACCAGCAGGACATAGGCTATTCGGCGGAACTTGAGGCTGCATGAAAGAGTTCTCCGGCTTCCCCGGCGGCAAGCTTGCATATACGCCGCTCCCCGACTTGTTCTTCAGCGAGCTGCTGCCAGTGATCAACGACCTCGCTGAACTGAAGGTGACCTTGCACGTCTTCTGGCGCCTCCATCACAAGAAAAGCTCCGAACAATACGTGACGCTCCAGGAGTTGCTGGGAGATGGCGCAATGCTGCGCGGCTTGCAGGGGCTGGACCCTACACCTGAGGCAGCGCTGCGCCAGGGCCTGGAGCGAGCGGTGGCGCGCGGTACTCTGCTTCACCTGAAGAGCAAAGGTGGAGAGCACTATTACTTCGCCAACAGTGCCCGCGGACGTGGGACCGTAGAAAAAGTGCTGCTCGGCGAGTTGCAGCTCGGCGGGGGCGAGGTGCTGGCTGAGCAAGCAGAACCTGGCAAACGGCCGAATATCTTTGTGTTGTACGAGCAGAACATCGGCCTGCTCCAGCCGATCATCGCAGATGAACTGAAGGATGCGGAGAGGAACTACCCTCAGGACTGGATCGAAGATGCTTTCCGCATCGCGGTGGAGAACAACGTGCGCAACTGGAAGTACATAAGGCGCATTCTGGAACGTTGGGCGGCCGAGGGCAAGGACGAAGGTACAGGCAGGACACGTGGGAAGACCTGGTACACAGAAGAAGAATACAGGAAGTTTATCAAACGCTGAGCAGCGAGGCGACGACGTCTGCCCCTTGTGCCGCGGATTCGGCTACCTCTGCCTGGACGTGCCTCCCGGGCATCCGGATTTTGGCCGTGTGGTGCCCTGCAAGTGCAAGCTCGCGGAGATCGAAGACCGACGCTTGCAGGACCTGCGTCGCGCCAGCAACCTCGGTCTCCTGGCACGCATGACCTTTGACAGTTTTGTCCCAGAGGGTCACGGTCTCAATCCACAGTCGCAGGACAACCTGCGCAACGCCTACAAAAGCACATTGGCCTATGCCCAGAAACCCCAAGGCTGGTTGATCCTGAAGGGTAGTTACGGCTGTGGCAAGACGCACCTGGCAGCTGCCATCGCCAATTACCAGATAGAGCATGCACTTCCAGTGCTCTTTGTCGTAGTGCCCGATTTGCTCGACCACCTTCGGGCTGCTTTTTCGCCTCAAAGCGGGGTCAGCTTCGACCGTCGCTTTGAGACCGTGCGCACTGCTCCTGTCCTTGTCCTGGACGATCTGGGCGCGCAAAGCAGCACTCCCTGGGCACAAGAGAAACTCTATCAGATACTCAACTACCGCTACAACGCCCAATTGCCGACAGTAATCACCACCAACTGTGAGCTGGAGGACCTCGACCCTAGACTCCGCTCACGCATTGCAGAGTTGGAGTGGTCATCGGTAGTTCATATCCTGGCCCCCGACTATCGTGGCTCCGCCGTCGATCAGTCCGAACTGAGCAGCCTGGGCCTACACGCAGACCAGACCTTCGATAGCTTTGATCTGCGCTCCCAGGATCCGGAAATGGACATTTCGCAGCGAACAGACCTCAAACGCTCGGTGCGCAGAGTCAGGGCCTATGCACAGGAGCCAGAAGGCTGGCTGGTGTTGCTAGGCGAGTATGGCTGCGGCAAGACTCACCTGGCGGCTGCGATCGCCAACTACCGCGTGCGCAACGGATACCCGGCTATTTTTGTCTTGGTACCGGACCTGCTCGACCACCTGCGGGCGACTTTTGGTCCCCACAGCACCGTGGCCTTCGACCGGCGCATTGACGAGATCCGGCGTGTGCCTCTGCTCATACTCGATGACCTGGGCACACATAGCGCCACCCCCTGGGCTCGGGAAAAGCTCTTCCAGATCTTTGACTACCGGTATAACGCCCGCCTGCCCACGGTGATCACCATGGCCCACGAGGTCGAGCGCGATCCTCGTCTGGTGACACGTATTCTCGACGCCAGCCTCTGCAAGGTGGAGGAGATCACGGCTCCGAGCTATCGCGTTACGGTCCGTGCTCCACAGAAGACGAAGGCTCGGCCCAGACGCTCGGGACGCGGCAGAAGCGGCCTTGGAGTGTCTGGACGAGGATGAGCAGGCCCCAACGAACAAGAACCCTCCTCAAGCGCATCGCTACCTGCCTGCTTCTGCTGTCCCTCTGCCTGGCATCTACCATGTGGCTCCTTCGCACTCCCATCCGCATCTACCTCGCCAGCGTGACAGGTGAGGAGAACTCGTGGGAGCAAATCAAGGGTTTGGGGCGATTGATCGTGCTCCGTCTGACCCGTCCCCCCCTGCAGTTGGAACCCTACACGCCCATCGCTCATGCTGGCGTTAACCCCTTCGGCATCAACACCTTTCTGGAGCAAGAAGTAGAGGCTTGGAAAGTCGAGAAAGCGATGCGCATGATCTGGGAAGCGGGCTTTCGCTGGATCCGTCAAGAGTTTCCGTGGGAGGATATAGAGCAGAACGCTCGCGGTGACTTCTGGGATCACAGATGGAATATCAGCGCCTGGGACAAGTACGATCGCATCGTTGAACTGGCAGACAATTACGGCCTGCAGATCATTGCCCGACTGGGCAATCCGCCGACCTGGTCACGAGCAGATGGGGATGCAAGAGGTAGCTTTGCTCCGCCCGACGATTTCGAGGATTTTGGCGACTTTGTTCACACTATCGTCAGCCGCTACAAAGGGAAGGTCAGGTACTACCAGATTTGGAATGAGCCCAATATTCACCCTGAGTGGGGAGAGCAGCCGGTGGACGCCGCGGCCTACGTCCGGCTGCTGCAGATCGCCTACCGCCTCGCCAAGGAGGCAGATCCGGACTGTGTGATCCTGAGCGCGGGCCTAGCCCAGACCATAGAGACAGGTCCGATGAACCTCAGTGATCTCACCTATCTGCAGCAGATGTACGATGCGGGGGCAAAAGGCTATTTCGACATCATGGGAGTGATGGCCTACGGCTTGTGGACCGGGCCAGGCGACCACCGTGCCAGTCCAGAACTAGCGAACTTCTCCCGACCACAGTTGATCCGCGACATCATGGTGCGCAACGGGGATGCTGACAAGCCGCTGTGGGCCACCGAGGTGGGCTGGAATGCGGTGCCGCCCGATTTCCCAGAGTTCCCAATGTTCGGGCGGGTGACAGAAGAACAGCAGGCACGCTATGCAGTGCAGGCCTACCAACGGGCCCAGCAAGAGTGGCCGTGGATGGGCGTGTTGAACTACTGGTTCTTCAAGCGGGCCACTGACACAGAGATGGACCAGGTTTTCTACTATTTCCGGATGGCGGAGCCGGACTTTACGCCACTGCCGGCCTACGAGGCGATGAAGCAATACGCCAACGGGTCCCCCCAGGTGCACCTCGGCTACCACCAGGAAGACCACTGGGCGTTGCAGTGGGAAGGTCGTTGGCAGGACATCTCTGACGAGCAGGCGGTGCTCGGCGCCTTCCGCCGCAGCAGTGCTACAGGGGACACCATTCGCTTCACGTTTCACGGAACCGACTTGCAGCTGATCGCCCATAAGGGTCCTCGTGGTGGGGTGCTTGAGGTCTCGATTGACAGCAGGACCATGCCCGACATCACACTGCACAGCGAGAGGGATCAATATGGCGCAATGATTCCGGTGGCCACGGGCTTGCCAAACGGCACTCACCAGGTGAGGATGGTCACGCAGAGCGAGCGGGGCGCACAGGTCGACATCGACGGCCTGATTGTAAGGCAGAGTCCACACGCATGGCTGTCCTACATCGTGGTCATCGCTGCAGCTGCGGTTGCCATTGGAGCCCTGTTCGCCAGACATCGAGAGCGTGGCCAGCCCGGCCCAACAGCGATCCGATCCTGAAAGACCTGGATTCCGAAGCTTGAGCCGACCGCTAAGCGCCACCACCGTGGCGGAGATGACCGCTCTTCAGAGGCTAGAGTAGTGGAGCCGCTGTAGGCAATCGCCTACGCCCTGAGCGGCCACGGCAAGGTAGACTGCGAACAGTCCATGGCACACCGCTCGACGCGAAGTCGAGGCGTTGAGCGGTGTGCACATTCGACCCATGTCTTGCAGGAGATCAGTCACCCCAGAGGGAGCTGCAGGGTGAATGTCGACTTTGAACGAGAGAAGCAATGGTGGGATGCCAAGGCTCCGAAAGAGGAACGGGACCTCTCTGACGAGGCCCTCAACCGCGCCCTACGCTGGCGGGAGATCGAGAGGCATCTGGATGACATTGAGACCGTCTTGTGTGTGGGCGCGGGCACAGGGGCATTCTCCATACCGCTGGCGAAACGCGGTTTCTCGGTCACCCATCTGGATTTCTCGCCGCGGATGCTGAGAATCGCTCGTGATAACGCACAGGGCGCGGACCACATTCGCTTTGTCGAAGCGAACGCCACGGACCTGTCACTGTTTCGGGACCACTCCTTCGACCTCGTTCTGAACATGGATGGCGCCATCTCGTTCTCTGGTTCGGAGGCCGAGAAGGCGATCCGGGAAAGCTGTCGCGTGACCGACAAGAAGCTGATCCTCACGGTCACTCATCGGGCGTTGATGATAGCGGTCCACTGCTCCGTAGGCCTGCAAGAGAGCAGACGGTTCACTGACGCACTCTCTGCGATGTGGGAAGAGGGTGAGTGGCATCAGCTGCAATTCCCGGACAACCCCCTGCTGTCCAAGGGCATGACCCAAGACTATTGCGGAGCCCTCAAAGCATTCCTGCCGGACGAACTGCGGGGAATACTGGAACGAGCAGGGATGCGCGTACTGCGCTGCGGAGGGCTTGGCTCCCTGGCACTGTTCTGCGGCCAGGAGACGCTCCAGCTGGTGCTGAAGGACGAGCAGCTGTGGGAACAGTTCGTGGACCTGTGCGCGCGCTACGACCAGGAAATCCTGCCCAACGGTCCAGGAACCCGGCAGCGGGCTGGCCTCATCGCAGTCGCAGAGCCTAAGGGAGCTGAGAAGCACTAGTGGAACGCTTCGTCGCACGCCGACATGAGACCGTTGTACCGGATGCCGTCGCAGCAGTACTCGTCGTGAGCGCTATCCTGGTTCTTTCGGACAGCTGTTCGCTTCTCGGCTTTCGGAGCAGGTTCTCACTCAGATTCGCCACTGACCCTTCTCTTGTCACAGAGTACTGCATTGGTTGGTGAACTGAAGCAGCCTTGCACATGCCGCAAATCAGCCAAAGAGGTCTGGCAACTCATGGACGAAGCAGTACGTCTGCTTGTCTTCTCTACGTACAAGTTCATTGCGCGAATTGACCAAATTGCCAATCAGGCCGGAGGCGAGGTCTGTGTGGATTGACGCTCACGCCCATCTGGACATGTACGGAGATGCTCTGCCGTCTGCCCTGGCCGAGATCGAACAGCACCACATCCTCACCGTCAGCAACTCGATGGACCTCGAATCGCACCAGCGCAACCTGCGGATTGCGGAAGCCTCTGATTGGGTGTTGCCCATCTTCGGCGTGCATCCATGGAAGGCCCCTGAACACGCCCATCACTTGGATGACCTGTCCGACGCAGTCGAGCAGAGCCCCATGCTTGGTGAGATTGGCCTGGATCATCACTTTGTCGAAGATGTTTCTCAATATCCTGCTCAGCGGACGGTATTCGAGTTCTTCTTAGCAGCTGCCAAGGAGCAGGGCAAAGTCGTCAACCTGCACACGAAGGGGGCCGAGAGGGAAGTCCTGCACCTCTTGGAGGCCTACGACATCCAGCGGGCGATCGTCCACTGGTATTCCGGCCCGCTTGATGTGTTCCACGAGCTACTGGCGAGGGGCACGCTCTTCACCGTAGGGGTGGAACTCCTCTATTCCAAGCACATACAGACCATCGCCCGAGAGCTGCCCTGGGAGCATCTATTGACCGAGACAGACAACCCTGGCGGGCCCAAATCCTTGACCGGCGCACTCGGCATGCCGCTGCTGATACGCGACGTCCTGCAAGCTCTAGCAGAGTTGAGGAACACGGCCATGGAGACCATCGTTGAGACCGTGGAACACAACTTCGCGCGGTTGATCAGCGACGATCCTTGGCACTCAGAGACCTATGACAAGTTCTGGGCAGCACAACAGGGAGAAAAGCGTCTGTGAGGTGACAGGGTGAAGATTCTGGTCTACGGTGCTGGAGTCACAGGTAGCTGCTAGGCAGCGCAGCCGCAGGAATCCGTTCAGCTGCAGTCCTCACATACCTGAACTACTTGGGCGCTGCCATCCGGCACATCACAACAAACCCTGGAGACCAACGAGTGGCGAGGCCAAAAACTACGTGTTGCCGTGCACGATCCACGGCCTTGCTGGCCAACCCCTCGCATCAAGCGCTTGACCTGGTCTGGAATCCTCCCAGAGACGACCGCGTCACGGGCTTTGAGCTGCGCTGGCGCGGGGTCGAGGCGGACGAGTGGCGGAGTCAGATCATCCCCCATGACAACCGCTTTCAGGTCAGTGACTTGGACAATGGTGCACGCTATGTCTTTCAGATGAGGGCATTGGCTGGGGGTCGCGAATCCCAGTGGCCGCAAAGCGCAGGGTATCCCTGCGGCGGTCAGCCAAGCGGTATCGCCGTTTGTCTCCCTGTCCGGTGCTTCAATCAGGACCATCCTGAAACTCATCTACTACGGTCTCGTACACGGTTGGACAACGAGGTAAGCACCTCTATGGCAGAGCTGCATCGGTAAGGCAGGAGCTGCCGGCAAGCCCATTGGATCTCAACCATGGAGGTAATGATGTTCCAGCGCCAGCCTATGGATATGGAAGCCTACCAGCGCCGGGTGCGAACTGGTCCGTGCTTCATCTGCGAGATTGTGGCGGGCAACCCCGAGTATCCTCACCACATTGTCTACGAGGATGACGACGCCATCGTCTTCCTCAACAAGTATCCAACGCTGTATGGGTACACTCTTGTTGCGCCACGCGAGCATCGTGAGCAGGCAACAAGTGACTTTACGATAGACGCGTACCTTGCACTGCAACGGATCGTCTATCGAGTGGCGGAGGCGTTGCGGCAAGTGGTTCCTACCGAGCGTGTGTACATTCTCACCTTGGGCAGCCAGCAGGGCAACCGGCACGTGCACTGGCACATTGCGCCTCTGCCGCCCGGTGTGCCATATGAGCAGCAACAAGTGGAGGCCCTGCGCATGGACAAGGGCGTGCTGAAGCTTTCAGACGAAGAGATGACCTCCCTCGCGTTGCGCATTCGCCAAGAGATGGATCGAATCTGACTGGCTGGCGCGAACAGGAGGATCCAGGGCTCCCTGATTCGATAGTACACAACTCCTTCCGTGAAAGACCCAAGGAACCGGACGTGAGGGACGGAGTGTCAAGATCGACGCTCGGCGCGGTGGGCGTGCATCGGCTCTCACAGCGCGAAACGCGTTTCCCCTTGAGCTGCCAGTAGTTTCCTAGTATAATGCTGCTAGCTCAAATAAGGGGAGGTTGGTGTCCGGTGAGAGGGCGCCTTTGGCGATCCGCCGGCGCGGGCCGGGGGCAAAGATACTGTATTGGCCTTGTGGGTCTGGCGAGGGCAGCATCCAATCAGCCAGTAGAAGTAGCCAAGGGGTCTTTGCTCATGCGGAGAGAAGCTTGGAACACGCAGCGAGTTCTCCTCCAGGCGGGCCAGGATTCAGAGACAGGGGCGCGGGCTGAGATTTCAGTCTATGAATTGATCTTGAGAGGAACAGCATGGTGAACGCACTCGAACTGTGGCCTTTTGGTGCGATCCGGCGCAACCACGCGCTGGAGCACGCCACGATCAGCGTCCTATCGGAAGGAGATCGGGATCGGCGGCTGGTGGGCCGGAGCGACTGGGCCGGTTTCACCCTGTACGGTCCTCTAGACACCGCGGAAGTAAAGTCGGCTGTGTCCACTGCCTTGCAGCGCCTCCGCGCAGGAGAAGGCCAGCTGGCCATCCATCCTCACTGTGGAACCAACCTGGCTACAGGCTACGTCATGGCTGGCCTGACTTTGTACGCGGCTCTGAGAGGCAAGCGGAGGTCGCGTCTGGAGAAGGCACTGCAACTGATCCTCGGCTTGGCAGCGGCGCTGACACTGGCCCAGCCGCTGGGGATGAAGCTCCAAGAA
>Ga0209427_10001654_pt1 | contig 25784 bp, 23 predicted proteins | sample DeeMarSWOR136_30_FD_187465 | JGI IMG/M metagenome (GOLD analysis project Ga0209427, IMG submission 187465) | Marine sediment microbial communities from White Oak River estuary, North Carolina - WOR-1-36_30 (SPAdes) (version 2) | ecosystem: Environmental > Aquatic > Marine > Intertidal zone >...
CCCATATCAAAATTGATCACTGATTATTGATAAATGGCCATCCGGATTATCAATTACCAATAATCAATCAGCGCCCATCGTATCATCTTCGTTCAGCCCTGCGGCGTCCCTGGCCTCTTCCACTATGTCATCACTGACCTTGCGGACGTCACTAACGATTTCGTCTTTTGTTTCCTTGGCCTCGTTAATGCCCTTTTTAAACTCGGTCATACTCTTGCCGACATTACGGGCGATTTCCGGCAGCCGCCTGCCGAACAACAACAAAGCAACGATTGCAATGATTGCAAGCTCAAGCGGACCCGGCGTCCAAAATCCAAGATATTGGATATATCCAGTCATATAAGTCTCCTATTATTATCAAAGAAGTATTATAACACCATCCGGACTATTTTGTCAATCCCATTAGAAATCTTATTTTTTTTCGGTTTTTTCTTTGTTGGCCGACCAAAGCCAATAGTTCCAACAGGCACGGCCCGGCCAAGCCTGCATTTATACCTGCAAAATCTGCCTTCACGGAACGATGATCTTATTTTCAACCTGTCTTAACAGAAATAATCCTTATATCCCGGTCCCTGTCTGTGCCAATTGTAAGTGTTTTTCCGTTTTTATCGGCCGCAACGCTGTGTCCGCCGAATATTCGCCCCTTCCAGGGGCCTCTGGTTATTTCGCCGACAAGATTGGTCCCAATCACAACCGTTCCGGTTTTCCGCCCCGCCTTCTTGACCACTCTCTCAAGCTCTTTACCATGTTCAGGCCAATTCTTTTCCTGCTCGGCATATCCGTATGGAACCAGCAGCAAGTCCGGTTTCAGCCTGGCCATACGCTCTAAAATGTCATCCTCATGCGTATCGGCACAGATCAGCAATCCAATTTTGCCGAATTTGGTTTCCACCGCATTCACCTCCGTGCCCGAATTGTACGGCGGAGTCATTAATTCCGTTAAAATGTTTATCTTGCGGTGTTTAAGAACAATCTTCCCTTTCTTATCGATTAATACCGCCGAATCATACAGATTCGTTCTATCCTTTTCCGCCAGGCCAACGCAGAGGAAAATTCCATACTTTTTAGCCAAATTACAAAGACGCCTCGAATCCTCACCGGGAACCGGACAAGCTCTCTCGTGTGCATCGGGATTAACCCAACCCAATATGACCATCTCAGGAAGACAAATAATATCAGCCTCGGCCTCTTTTGCTTGTCGAATCGCATTCTCAATTCGGACAAGGTTTCCCGCCCGGTCACCATCAAGGCAAAATATCTGGGCCATAGCAATTTTTACAGTTCGCATTTTCTCTGAGCCCGTAAAACCTATATTGACAAAATTTCAGGTGAAAACTATAATCCGATTAAACTTTATGGTCAAGTAAACCCCGTTAGAATTTTTTCGCTTCAGCACTTTGAACGGGGCAAATTGCCGTTATTGGAGTTGGCTATGGACTCGACTTCAGACCGGTCAAAAAAGCTTGAAACTGCTATAGGCATTTGCTTATTGACTATTCTTTTTTTAATCGCCATCACCATATTAATAAAGCAATCCGACTACGATATGGGCCGATTTGGTATAGAAAAAGCCGTCGGTGAGCCTGAGCCTATAAAGGCAAAATTACTATCTCTGGTCCCTGCCGGTTTTGAAATGCTTTCGGAAGAAGTGTATCTTGCTGATAATCTTTTTGAAAAGATTAACGGCAAGGCTCCCCTTTACATCGAGTCAGGCTTCGAAAAACTGTTTACTCAACGATTTATAAACAAAAAAAATGAAGATCTTTGGATGGAGCTTTTCGTTTTTGACATGGCCGCTCTCAAAAACGCATTTTCCGTTTACAGTGTACAAAGGAGGCCCGATGTTGAGTTTTTGCCGGACATACAATTCGGCTATAAAACTACCGATTCCCCGTATTTTGTACACGGCAAATATTATATCGAATTTATCGCCTCCTCGAAATCGGACGAATTATTCAAGGCAATGATGGAAGTCGCCCACAATATTCAGACAAATTTACCGGTTGATAAATACACAGAGATACCTGAGCTTACTTTATTCCCCCAAGAAAACCTTGTTACAGACAGTCCAAAATTATATCTGGCAAGTGCTTTTGGCTTTGAAAAATTTACTGATATCTTCACCGCACAATACAAACTCGGTGACGAGACCATCACTGCATTTTTCGGCAAACGCCCGGATTCTAAGGATGCTCAACTCGCAGCTAAAAGCTATTACAATTTCCTGCTTGAAAACGGCGGGGAGCTTAAACCAGCTATCAATAAAATTCTTGAAGGCAAAGTTATCGACTTCTATGATACGACCGAAATTGTCTCCTCTGCAGGGCCGTTCGTTTACGGCATTCACGAGGCTGAAAGCCAGCAGTCCGCGGAAAAGATAGCAATAACAATGCTTAACAAGCTGGGCCAAGGCAATAAATGACCAAGAGTAACGATAAAAACCTCGGGCGAAGACAGTTCCTTTCACGGGCTGGTAAGGCGGGAATTTCAATTGCCGCCGCCGGCTCAGTTTCGTTGTTGCTTTATGATGCCAAAGGCCCCCCAAGGCACGTTGTCAAAACCGAAGAGTTCGTAACACTGCCGGATTTCTCCGTACCCCATGTCGCCGGACAGACTCTGAGCATAGTCCGGGGCCCTGACAGGAAACAAACCGTTACCAAAGCGATAGAACTGCTCGGCGGCATAGAAAGATTCGTAAAAAAAGGGGAAACGGTCGCGATAAAGCCGAATGTTGCATTTGCGCGACCGCCGATGCTTGGGGCTACAGCCCACCCTGAACTGGTTGCTGCGGTGGTAGAGCTATGCCGCAAAGCCGGAGCAAAGCTGGTTTACGTTACCGACAATCCGATTGATGCCTCTGCAAGCTGCTTTACATTAAGCGGTATCCGCAAAGCGGCAAGCGAAGCTGGGGCCAGTGTCATATTGCCAAAAGCACATCATTTCAAGCCCACTACGCTTGCGGATGGCAAACTTATCAAAAATTGGCCTATATTTTTTGGGCCGTTTGCCAACATCGACAAACTGATTGGCATCTCCCCCATCAAACACCACGAGAGGGCCGGAGCTTCCATGTCGATGAAAAACTGGTATGGCCTTTTGGGAGGACGACGCAATATCTTTCACCAGGATATCAATACAATTATCGCCGAGCTGGCAATGATGGTAAAACCAACACTGGTTATACTCGACGGTACTGAAGTTATGATGACCAACGGCCCAACGGGAGGTTCCGTCTCGGACCTGAAACGTACAAATACACTGATTGCAAGCTGTGACATGGTGGCCGCGGATTCCTATGGCTGCACCCTTTTGGATCTGAAGCCCAAGGACCTGCCATACCTTGCAAAAGCCCAGGCCGCCGGCGCAGGAACAACCAACTATGAAGCTCTTAAACCAATACTTGATACAGTGTAAAACCTGTCTGTACGACAACAATTTAATATGATGAATAAAAATACCGGTTCCAAATAAAGTCAAAGGAAAAGGCATCATGCGTATCTCTCGCTTAACCAAAATCTCCTCCGTTGCAATCATATTAACCGGGGCATCCTTTGTTTCTGTCTTTGCCCAGGAAACTATTACCGTTCGGCCAAAGGAAGCCGACGATATATTGAAAAATCCAGGAATCGGATTTATGACATTTCAAAGATTCAACGGCGATACCCTAAATCAAGCTAAACGATGGACCGAGGGCAAGCCCATTGTCTATCAGGAATTTGACGGCAACCTGCAAAATAAAGACTACCCCATGACGTCGATAGCCTATTTCCGAATTTATTGGAAGTTCATCGAGCCTAATATGGATCAATATCGATGGGACCTGATAGACGAAGCGCTTAAAACTGCCCGCCAACGACAACAAACTCTAATGGTGCGCATCGCGCCCTACGGAACCGGAACAGAAAACGATGTACCTGGTTGGTATCGTAAAATGGTTGGCGAGAGAAAAGATTTACCCGTAAAGAAGTGGCAGGTAGACCCGGAAGATCCCCGCTACGTAAAGCATTTCACAAAAATGATAAGGATTATGGGCAAACGCTATGACGGTCACCCGGATCTTGAAAGCGTAGATGTTTCAATTGTCGGGGCTTGGGGGGAAGGAGCAGGCTCCGCTCAATTAACGGATAAAACGAGACATGCGCTGGTAGATGCCTATATCGACTCATTCAAAAAGACACATCTTGTAATGCTCCTTACCGATAAGAAAACAAACAGCTATGCCCTTTCCAAAGCTGACGTCGGCTGGAGGGTCGATTGTCTCGGTGATATGGGTGGCTTTAGTCCAACCTGGTCACACATGAACGATTATTATCCACAGGCGATTATAAACTTTGGTGTCAAAGACGCCTGGAAAAAAGCCCCCGTGACGCTCGAGGTATGCTGGGTAATGCAGCACTGGAAAGATATGGGCTGGGACGTCGACCACATAATCGATGAGTCGCTTAAGTGGCACATATCTTCCTTTAACGCCAAGTCTTCACCGGTCCCGAAAGAGTGGTGGCCCGCCGTCAACAGATGGCTGTCGAAAATGGGATACAGATTCGTCCTTCGAAAGTTTACCTACCCGGCTATACTAAATCCCAACAAAAAACTGGCTTTCACCTCATGGTGGGACAACAAAGGTGTTGCACCGTGTTATAAGAAGTTCATTCTCGCTCTTCGCCTCAAAAACGTTAAAAAAACCGAAATCTTAACTACAGATGCCGACATCAGAACCTGGTTACCGGGTGACAATCTTTACGACGATTCAGTCCTTGTCCCATCTGGTACGCCGCCGGGCCAATACGAACTGCAAATCGGCATTATCGATCCGCTGTCCAATAAACTCAAAGTTCAACTCGCTATTTCCGGAAAACAACCGGATGGCTGGTATCATCTTGGAAAAATAGAGATTAGAGAATAATAGGAAATTAATTGAACACGTTAAATCGAAAACCTTCACGGCACTGAAAGTGTATTTATGAAAATTGTCACAGTTAGACGTATAAGTCAGGTTTTCTTTTTCTCGATGTTTCTCTGGTTCTGCATAGTCAGCACCGTAGGCGAGAAATTCTGGCAGCTTCGCGCCTGGCCGGTCAACTGGTTTCTGCAGCTCGATCCTATCGCGGCTATTGGGACAATATTGACCACCCATACACTGTACTGGCCCCTTCTCTGGGCCCTCGTCACTATTACATTGACCATAATATTTGGCCGGTTCTTCTGTGGTTGGATTTGTCCCTTTGGCTCACTACATCACTTCATCGGATTCCTGGCCAATAGAAAAACGAAGCTCGCAAAAAAGGTCAAACTTAACAAATACCGAAAGGCCCAGTGCATTAAATACTTACTTCTCATATTCTTTCTGTTTATGGCTGCCTTTCCATCAATCGGAGCCACCTTACAAACGGGCCTGCTCGATCCCATACCGCTGGCAACCCGCTCTTTTCAGTTATTACTATCCATTGCAGATAGAAGCGTAAACATTATGTCGATTACGCCTCGCTTTTATGAGGCAGGCTGGCTCATACTTCTAATATTTTTCACTGCGGTCTTCCTTAACCTCGTCATCCCCCGATTTTACTGTAGATTCATCTGTCCGCTGGGCGCGCTGTTCGCCATCCTTAGCAGATTTGCCATCTGGCGAATCGGCAAAAACCAAACTGAATGCTCCGATTGCAAATTGTGCGAGCGCTCCTGTGAAGGCGGCTGTCAGCCGAGCACTAATATAAGGATTAGCGAATGTGTGCTCTGCTTTAACTGCCGCCGGGACTGTAAGGAACAGATAATAAGCTACCAAACCACTCCTTCACTGGCAGGCGAAATCACAAATCCGGACATTTCCCGCAGAGGCTTTATGCTTTCGCTCACAGGCGGATTAGTTGCAGTACCGGCCGTAAGGCTCAGCAATGAATTGGGCAGCAACTGGTACCACAAAGTTATTCGCCCTCCCGGTGCGCTGGAGGAAAAAGAATTCTTAAAGAGATGTATCAAGTGCGGCCAATGTATGCGTGTCTGCCCAACAAATGTTCTACAGCCGGGCGGCATTGAAGGTGGACTGGAAAATCTCTGGACACCAGTCCTCAACAACAGGATCGGTTCAAGCGGATGTCAATTGAACTGCGTCGCATGTGGACAAGTCTGTCCCACCTCAGCCATCAGGCCGATTACTCTTGCCGAAAAACACGGAACAGATGACTTCGCCGAGGCCGGCCCCATCAGGCTCGGCACAGCTTTTTTCGACCGCAACAGGTGTCTGCCATGGGCAATGAAAAAACCCTGCATAGTATGCGAGGAAAATTGTCCTCTCAGTCCCAAGGCAATATATACAGAGGAATGTTTCAATACCGTAAGAGACGGAATTTTAACAGTAAAAAGTGCTGTCGGTAATACTATAGAAGTCGAAACACCCATCATCCCTGACACATTTGCCACAGGCGATTATTATTGTGCCGTCCGGGAAGACGTCCGCGCCAAAATCACAGTCAATACGGAAAAAACCATTGTCATTTCCCCCGATGAGCAATTCGAAAAAATCCCCGCTGCCGGCACAAAAATCGAGATTCAGGTTCGCCTTCAGAAGCCCCACGTTGATATTGAAAAATGCATTGGCTGCGGCGTATGTGAGCATGAATGTCCCGTAAGCGGTAAAAAGGCGGTAAGAGTCTCGGCCGAAGGTGAAACAAGAAGCATGGACAGAAAGTTACTGCTAAAGCGTTAATATTTCCGAAATCTAATCTTAGTGAAACACAACAGATATGACCTTTTGCGTATATATGCAGGCTAATAATAAATAACTTGACCAATTCCGAGATTTTGCCATAATAAATACTTGCACGGAGGCCCGAACTTACAATAATTTTATACCGTATGGACAAGTACTGATAGACAAATAACACGGCCAATATTAATTCACGATTTTTCATATTCTCAGTAGTATATGGGAACTAATCAAGAAAGGGTTTGAATAATGAAGAACAAAAACAAGTTGACTCGGCGCCGATTTATGCGTGATACTGCGTTTGCCGCGGCAGGGTTGGGTTCTGTTTTCGCTTCCACTCAAGCAGCAAGTATAGATACTGAAAAAATTCCTCAGAAATCCCAACTACCGATGCCGAAAAGGAAGCTGGGAAAAACAGGCGTTGAGGTTCCATGTCTTGGCCTCGGGACAATGTTCAACCTTATTGATGCTCAGGTTGTCCTGAGAAGCACCCTTAAGTGGGGTGTTAAATATTGGGATACTGCAAACAGCTACGCCGGCGGTAACAGCGAGATTGGTATCGGTAAATACCTTGCCAAGAATCCCGAAGTCAGAAAGGACCTGTTCCTGGCCACAAAAGCATCCGGTGCAAGTACGGTCGACGATGTGGAAAAACGCCTTCAGACCTCACTGAAGCGGATGAATACCAAATACATTGATTTGTACTATGCGCCACACGCAGCCTCTGATCCCGGCCAGTTGACAGATGATCTAAAACGCTGGGCCGAAAGTGCGAAGAAACGCAAGCTCATACGCTTCTTTGGCTTCACCACGCATAAAAATATGGCCGACTGCCTTGCCGCTGCGGCCAAGCTCGACTGGATCGACGCCGTTATGACGAGTTACAACTTCCGCCTGATGCAGGATCCTAAACTGCTCGATGCCATTGAGGCATGCCATAAAGCCGGCATTGCAATCATTGCAATGAAAGCCACGGGCAGAACGACCATCAAGAGATTCAAGCTAAAAATTGAGACTGAAGCGGATAAAAAGCTCGTCAAAAACTTTATACAGCGTGGCTTTAGCCCGGAGCAGGCAGCCATAAAACTTGTATTGCAGGACAAAAGGATAAGCGCCGCTCCCGTTCAGATGGAAAATGTCGCTGTTTTAACACAAAACGTCGCCGCCGTACTGGACAAAACCAAGCTTACCCAAACAGACATCGAGATTTTCAACGAATATGCACGTGCAACCTGCACCGGTTACTGTGCCGGCTGCGCGCAGATCTGCGACTCAGCCCTGCCGGAATCGCCGTACGTCAGTGATATTATGCGATACTTGATGTATTACAACAGCTATGGAGACCGGGATAGGGCAAGAGAACTTTTCGCTCAAATACCCGGCAACGTAAGAGATAAACTACTTTCTATAGATTACAGACGCGCGGAAGCTCGCTGCCCTCAGCATCTGTCGATAGGTCGATTCGTCGCCGAAGCGGTTAGTAAATTAGCCTAACCGGTTTTGAAGTTTAATACGATGAAGGAGAAACATAATATAATCAGTAGAAGGAATTTTTTGAAGGCGGCGAGCGTCACAGGAATAAGCTCTGTCCTTGCCGGCTGTGAGCACAAGAAAGAAAGCGAGCCGACAGCCGTCGACACTAATACCCCACCAACAGAACAAGAGCTAAAGGACGCAAAGGCACCAAAACGAAAGCTCGGAAAAACCAATATCATGGTACCGGTCTTGTCTTTTGGAACATTCATGTGCGATGTTACAAACCAAATCCTTCTGCGAAAAACCATCCATCATGACATCAACCTTTGGGACACGTCATATAACTATGGCCACGGAAACAGCGAGCTCGGTATAGGCAAATTCCTCACGAAGAATCCGCAGGTCAGGAAAAATCTCCTGCTTGCAACCAAGGCATCGAATGCGTCAAAAGCAACCGAACTGGAAGACCGCCTTCAAACATCTCTGAAAAGACTGAACACCGATTATATCGACTTGTATTACGGTGTTCATCAATGTAACAGCCCCGCATCTTTTACAGACGAGCTAAAGGAATGGACCGAGAGTGCAAAAAAACGAAAATTAATACGCTTTCTCGGCATCTCAACCCACGAAAACGTACCCCAAGTCCTCACCGGCGCAGCCAGGCTCGACTGGATAGATGTGATAATGTTAACCTATAATTACCGCCTCACAAAGGACAAGAAACTAAACGCCGCAATTGATGCCTGCCATAAAGCCAACATCGGTCTTATCGCCATGAAAACTCAGGGCTTCGGCCAAAGACTCGACCTCAAGCAGGAAGCGACAAGACTGCGGCCGTTTTACAAGGTAGGTTATAGCAGAGGTCAGGCAAAAATAAAATGTGTACTGAACGACAAAAGATTCAGCTCCGCCTGCGTGGGGATACAAAACACCAATTATTTATATTTAAACCTCGCAGCAGTCGTGGAAAAAACCGAACTTACACGGGCAGACATGCAGGATCTCAGAGAATACGCGGAAGCGACCTGTGATGGTTATTGTGCCGGCTGCGCGAACATCTGTAACGCCGCCCTGCCCGACACTCCGTACATCTGTGACATTATGCGCTACTTGATGTATTACAACAACTATAACGCGAAAGAACACGCAAGACAGCTCTTCGCTCAAATCCCCGCCTCGGTGAGAAACAAACTGCTTGACTTCGATTATAGGCCTGCAGAAGCTTGCTGCCCTCAGCATCTGCCGATAAGAAACCTCGTGGCCGAAGCGATTACTAAATTAGCATGACTGGTTCCGGAGTTAAATACGATGAAAGAAAAACAAAATAAAATCAACAGAAGAAACTTTTTGAAGACTGTGGGTGCCACCGGGCTGGGCTCTGTTTTCGCTTCGGCTGACAGCATGGCCGAACAAAGTCCAACGGAAGCTGCTGATAAGGCTAAAAAACCAAAATACCCACAGGTCCCCAAAAGAAAGCTGGGCAAAACAGGCATTAAGCTGCCCTGCCTGTGCCTGGGTGGAAATCAGGACCTTATCGCAAACCAAATAGTTTTAAGAATGGCCCCCCGCTGGGGCGTAATATACTGGGATTCCGCCTACAACTATGTCGGGGGAAACAGTGAAATTGGTATAGGAAATTACCTTACGAAAAATCCAAAGATGCGGAAACAACTATTCATTACCAGTAAGGCATCGGATACAAAAACGATAGAACAGGTAGAAGAACGTCTCCAGACCTCCCTCAAAAGAATGAAGACAGATTACATAGATCTCTACTATGGCTATCACAAATGTTCAAATCCTGCCGTTTTAACAAATGAGCTAAAAGAATGGGCTGAAAGCGCAAAGAAGCGTAAACTGATTAGGCATTTTGGCATCAGTACCCACCAGAACATGGCCGACGTCCTCGCCGCTGCCGCAAAGCTCGACTGGATCGAAGTCGTAATGACAATATACAATTTCCGCTTAATGCAGGATAAAAAATTGAACGCCGCCATTGACGCCTGCCACAAAGCAGGCAAGGGAATCATGGCCATAAAGACGCTCGGAATGGGTCAGAAGATCAAAACCGAAGAGGACAAGAAACTCGTCGAGCACTTTTTGCAGCGAGATTTCACAAAAGAGCAGGCAAAGATAAAAGCCGTGCTGCAGGACAAAAGAATCACCGCCGTCTGTGTAGGGATGAAGAATATCCGTGAGCTGACTTCGAACGTTGCGGCCGCTCTCGATAAAACACAACTTACTGGGGCCGATACGCGGGCCCTCACAGAATACGCCCGGGCAACATGCGACGGTTATTGTGCCGGCTGTGCCAATATCTGCAATTCCGCCCTGCAGAACACAGCTTATATCAGTGACATTATGCGCTATCTTATGTACTTTAAAAGTTACGGCGAGCATGATGAAGCCAGAAAACTTTTCGCTCAAATCCCCGCTAATGTAAGAAACAAACTGTTGAGCACCGATTTCACTCCGGCAGAAGACCGCTGCCCTCAGCATTTACCGATAGGCAGCCTCGTCGCCGAAGCCGTAACCAAGTTAACATAAGCCAAATGATTATTGAGTATGTATCTGACATATAAAGCTGTGAGTGTAGAATGATATTTGACAACGTAAAACCTTTAGTATACATTTAGTCAAGTATTCACCATCATAAATGGGGGACAAAAAATGAACATCAAAATACCTGCTATTAGCAAAAAATCACTTAAATGGTTGTTAATCCTCGTATTTGTGTGTCTTTTGGGATCTATCGGCCTCTATTACCTTTATGCGTTTCATAGTACAAAAAGGATTACGAGCAAAGCTTTTCTTTTAGGAAAGCCGGTCGAAAGCTTCAAATCGCCAATGTCGTTTCATGGCGATGGATGTTCCGTAAAAATATTCCGTTTTCCAAACCACTTACAGAACTATTTTACAAAGCCCCCGTCAACGTTCTTTGATTATCCTCTTGCACCATTGCCCAGGAAGATTTTTTGGGAGAGCGTGTATGTACAAAAATGGACCACCGGGACTCCTACCAAAGAAGAAGTAAACCTGGTTCAAAATGCACTTAAAAATTGGAACGTACCGGCTGCGCTGGTGGAAACGGTGCTAATGTCCATGACCGTCGAAACATCTCATCACGCTTATGTTGGCCAGGGCCAACCACGTGCCGGTCAAAGCTACAACGCAGCAATCTTTGATTACTTTATTTTAGACCCTATTAACGGCTGGCTGATAATAATCACTCACGCCACGTAATCATCGCTGTTTTTTTACTCAAAAATACAAACTATTCACCGATTAGTTCTCAATATCTTTTCCAGGGATCATCTCTCAAGGACCTATAATCAAATCGATATTGTATCCGGAAACTTTTTTCTCATTTAGTGCTGCGCCTGCTGATTTCAGGCCGTTGAGTGCCTAAAAAAAGTTTTCAAAATCTTCCTCCATAACGCCTTTAATAATAAGCACTAACGTTTCAAAACAATAATTTTACTTGCTTTTCCACCCCCTTTTCGGTTATAATAACACTATAAATAAATAATGAAATTAAAGGTTCTGGCTTCCAGAAGGGCGATGACAAACTTCTACTACAAAACCTGGCTTCCTTTTACAATTAACAAAAGGCGGATTCTGTTTCTGGCAATTATGAGCTATCTCGCTTTATGTTAAAAAAAACCCGCTTGCCTCTTTCCGCTTCTAAAACCGCTCAACTCGGGCGGTTTTTTTTTGCCCGCAATACCTGCTAAACATTTGACACAACCAAAACCACAAATTAATCTTATATAACCTTATAGTACTTTAGACGTCATGCTGAGCGAAGCGAAGCATCTGGCCTGCGACCAATAACAATGTACAATTACATCGCAAACAAAATTTGTCCTTGAGCACAGCGAAAGGATGACAAATGGAAATAACTGAAGTTCCCATTAGACCAAGGGAAAAAAACAAAATAAAAATATCAAAAGGAATCCAATTAAAGATCAATAGTTATCTCACAAAGAAAGATATCTCCCAGGAACAGTTAAATCCCGAACAATTTGATTGTCTTGTTAAATATATGAAAAGCAAACGATTTGAAAATCTAATGATATTGGTATATGCCTTGGGAGCTATCGTTTTCGGACTACTATCCTTGATGCTATACTCTATTACACTTGAAATCGCGGTTGAATCAATCCCGACAAAAACGATTGTCATTGATGAAAAAGGGGGAAAAACCATTGAAGAGATAAACCAAGAAGACACTAAGATCTATGCTAAGGCAATAATCCTTCTGGGTGTCACTTTAGGTGGTACTGCTTATGCATTTGCGTCATCCCTTGGTCATGCTATTGGTCGTTCAATTAGCCATATTATAGGTAAGTGTAAGACGAGAAGGATTTTTGATGCTTTCTTACCTGCTCTTAGAGATCAAATTACAACAGATCCACAAAATCCTACTAAGTTTGAAAGATCAGTCTAACCATGCCCTTTACACCATACCATTTTGGACCGAGTGGTTTCATTGGACTCGTTTTTAGAAAGTGGCTCGACATCCCTGTATTTGTCCTGGCCAACGTAATAGTTGACCTGGAAGTCCTGGTCATTGTACGCTTTGGACTTGGTTACCCCATCCACAGGTATGTTCACACACTCCTGATAGGGGCTGCAGCAGGCATTCTCTGGGCGACCATTGCGTATCCACTACGAAATCTATTCAAAATGATAATGCAAACACTCCGCATACCCTATCAGACCAGCTTCTTAAAAATGCTCATATCGGGTGTTCTTGGCGTATGGCTGCATGTCGTAATCGACTCCATTTATCACTGGGATGTACGCATTTTTTGGCCGAGCAGAGTAAGACCTTTACACACCCTGCTGACCAAACATCAGGTAGAAATGATATGTGTTGTTCTGTTTATTTTGGCCCTTATCCTGTATATACTTACCGTGATTCTGTCTTTAATAAAGAATAGGATTGGAAGTAAAACCGGCAAATAAGGAAGATAGTTATGGCTTTTGGCAATATCTATAATCTGGCGGGGCCGCCCAGGAGTGTACCCTTATCGGTCCGCCTCAGGATTCTTTTAGGCGGCTTTCTCAATCAATTCGGCTGGATCTTCTTCGGCTTCGGCCTCGTTTTCGTATGGGCCTTCACCCTGAACGCGGACCTGACAAGCTGGTACCGTTTCCGAGGTCAACTCGAAACCTCTGAAGGCAAAGTTATTGACTGCAAAAAGACCTTATATAGTGAGGGCGGCTCAAAACACAGCAAAGGCACTCCCGTTTATGAAATACATTATGATTTCACCACCGCCGATGGCACAGAATACAAGGGTCTCTCTTATATTACAGGCAAACAATTTGAGCTGGGACAAAAAGTCACCATCGAATATCCACAGGGCAAACCGCAGACTTCACGTATCAAAGGAATGCGACAAAAGCCGGTCGGACTTTTCGGAATTTTCCCCGTCGTTTTTCCAATGATTGGACTGTTGTTTATCATCAGAGGAATTAAGAAGGGCATCAAGGCTAACCGTCTTCTCACGCTGGGCGAACAAACTACAGGCAGGCTCAAATCAAAGGAAAGAACAAATACCAAAGTCAACAAAAAGCCCGTGTTCAAACTCACTTTTGAATTTAACACACCAGAAGAGATGACATACGAGACTTTGGTAAAAACACACGAAACAGGCAAACTCGAAGACCAGGCAGAAGAACCGTTACTTTATGACCCCGTGCATCCCTCGTATGCAGTGATGCTCGATGACCTGCCCGGCAATCCTCGAATAATGGAAAACGGAACTATCCAGGCAGGCTCGGCTGCCGGGACGATTATGCTGCTGATTATTCCACTGGCGACCATAATCGGGCACGGCATTTATATATATTTGAAATTCATCAGCTAAAAAAATCTTTCAGGAGTCTTAAAATGAGAACGATTGTAAAGTATTTCCTCAGGGGCCTGTTAATTTGCGTACCCATCCTGGTTACGGTTTTTATACTTTTGTGGGCGTTTACCAGCCTGGACAGAGTCTTCCGCAGACTGCTCCTCGGAATATCTATCCCCGGGCTGGGTATCCTGGCGACAATTTCAGCTATCTTCCTTATCGGCCTTCTCGCCTCAAACTTCATGGGTAGAAAATTATTCGGCCTTGTAGAAAAGCTCTTCACAAAGCTCCCTTTGGTCAAATTGTTGTATGGTTCTATAAAAGACATTGTCGAGGCATTTGCAGGCGAGGAAAAGAAGTTCGATAAGCCGGTCATTGCATCCCTCGGACAAAGCGGCGCAAAAGTGATGGGCTTTATTACAAACCAGACCCTGGAAAACATCGGCATGACGGATTATGTCGCCGTGTATTTGCCCCAGTCATATAATTTCGCCGGCAATGTCCTGCTCTTTAAGAAGGACTCAATTCAATCTCTCGATATTGACAGCTCAAAGGCGATGTCATTTATAGTATCAGGCGGTGTATCAGGATAAAGGTATATTACCACAATTGGGCCATGTGCGTACAATGTCAAACAGATTATTGCTTATTACATGCTTTTAGTTTATGATGATGCCCTTTGAGAATCCTGAATATACACATTAAGTCTATGGCTGAAAATTTCGCAAAACACGTTAAGCACAAATGCCCTTCAAAAAGGTATATGTCAACATACTTTTCTTTATGGAACCTCTCTTTTGTGATTTTGATGCTGCTTCCCTTTTTAACTTCCACTTGTACAGCCGATCCCCCTGCCGCACAGAGCAGTTTTCAAGTGACACTACCTCCCCACACCTTTGCAGGCGACCTTCTGCAAGACTCGCCCTTTGGAATCAACACAGCCTTCCAGCCCCACACATCTAACCTTGAAGCCATACTGCAAAAAATGCAGGAAGCAGGTATCAAATGGGGACGCCAGGATTTCACATGGCGACGCATCGAAAAAGAGAAAGGACAATACCAATTCCAGGATTATGACCGGCTGGTAGACTTGTGCCGCAAGTACGGCCTCCTGCTCTTTGGAAACCTGGCCTATGCCCCCGATTTCCACGACCCGCGAACGCCGGAGGGAGTTAATGCATACTGCAACTTTGTCAGGCAAACCGTAAAACATTTTGCCGGCAGGGTCAAATACTGGCAAATCTGGAACGAGCCGAACGGTGGATTCTGGAAGGGAACGCCCGCCGAGTATGCCCGTCTAATGGCCGCCGCAGGTAAAGCAATTCATCAGGCAAATCCAGATGCCAAAGTACTCGGCCTCAATATGGCTTTTTGCGATGTTATCTGGGCCGAAAAAATATTAAACCTCGTACCTTATGACTGCTTTGATATTGCCTGTTTTCATCCTTACCGCCCCCCATCAGCCCCCGAAGAACGCTTCGACTGGTGGGAGCTCGACCAATACGTAAAGAGCTGGCACCGTCATGACCTAAAGCCGGACTATCCGCTTATACGAATGAGCTTCCTCGAACAAACCGATGAGCTTATAAAAGTTATGAAAAAATTCGGCAGCCCAAAACCCATCTGGATCACTGAAATCTGCTGGAACAGCCATATCCATCCTTATGGCACCCTTGAAACACGGCAGGCAGACCTCGTAGTCCGGTTTCATGTCCTCGCAATTGCCTCTCGAAAAATCGATAAGGTCTTTTGGTGGACCCTCAGAGACACAGGTACCAGACAATTCGACCAGGCCGATATGGTCGGTCTTCTCCGAAACGATCTCACACCGAAATACGCCTATTATGCATTCTCTTTTATGACAAGAATGCTCGAACAAAAAAAATGGCTGCGCAACGACGTCTTCGGGCCAGAGATTTACGCTGTAGTCTTTACCGATAACAAAAGCGACCAGGATACAATTGTGGCCTGGAGCACGAAGCCCTACGCCTACATACGAGTAAACAACGATAAGGGACTGAACACTTACGATATCTACGGGACGCGAAGGTTCGTACAGGTCCACAAAATCCGCACTAAATCACTTTCCGTCCCCCTTGGAACAAGTCCTCTCTATATTGTAGGGTCAAAGGGCCTCAAAGCATCAGTCAGGCCCGACCCGGGATGGTAGATAAAATTATGGATTGGAACAAACAACTTGAATTATTAAAACGTGGTACGGTTGAAATTTACAGTGAGGCAGAACTAAAGGATAAGCTCGCCGAAGCGGCTAAAACAGGTCGACAGCTCCGAATCAAGCTCGGCCTGGATCCTACTTCACCGGACATACACCTCGGCCATACCGTCGTTCTGCGAAAGATGCGCCAGTTCCAGGACCTCGGCCACAAGGCAGTTCTCATTATAGGCGACTATACCGCCCGAATCGGCGACCCTTCCGGACAAAATACAACCCGGCCAATGCTCTCAAGCAAGCAAATCGAACAAAACGCAAAAACCTACTTCGAGCAGTCCGGGAAAATCCTCGAAACTTCGGAGGAAAAACTCGAAATCAGATACAACAGCGAATGGCTTTCAGAACTGAAGTTAGCCGATTTAATAAAGCTAACAAGCAACATGACCGTAGCACGTATGCTCGAAAGAGACACGTTTGAAATTCGCTATAAAGACGGCGATGCCATAGGAATTCATGAATTCCTATACCCACTAATGCAGGGCTATGATTCGGTTATGATAAAAAGTGACGTCGAACTCGGCGGCACGGACCAGACCTTCAACAACCTTGTCGGCAGAGACATCCAACGCGCATACGGACAATCACCCCAGATTGTAATGACTATGCCCATCCTTGTCGGTCTGGATGGCAAGGAAAAAATGAGTAAATCCAAGGATAATTACATCGGCGTAACCGATGAGCCAAATGATATGTTCGGCAAAATCATGAGCATTTCCGACGAGATGATGGAAAACTACTTCACTTTGCTCACAGACTTTACCGACGAGGAAATCTCCGGATTTGTTGGTCAGGACTGGCATCCAAAAGAGGCAAAGATAAAACTGGCCGACGCGACCGTATCCACATTTTACGACAAAGCAACAGCCAGGGCCGCCGCAGCCGAATTCGATAAAGTCTTCGCTCAGGGTCAGCTTCCGGATGATATACAGGAAGTAACGTTAGAGGACACCGATATTTCAGTTAAGCAATTACTATTATCTTGTAAGCTCGTCGATACCGGAGGAGAGGCTAAACGAATGGTAGCTCAGGGTGCTGTTACAATTGCCGGCAATAAAGCCAACGACCCCAATGCTAAAATCTCCCCAATTGATGGAATGGTTATCCAGGTAGGCAAGCGAAGATTCGCCAGGCTAAAAGTTAAATAGAATCAGACCTTAAACTATAAATTCACCAGCCCGGCCGGAGCGCTGTAGTGGGAGCTATTGTCAAAGTCGTCACTGCCGGCGAAGTCATTTCTGTGTCGTCGAGTTGGAGTCTATGTCACCCTCGGGGGGAAGATTCGGTAAATCAACCTTTTCGACCTCCTTCTTGCTTTCTTCTTCTTGCTCCTCTTTATCCATTTCCTCCCGCCACTGGCGCGTCAGCACCAACCACTTAAGGACAACGTCTTCAGTAAGAATTCTCTCTCTTCTCAACTTCTCAAACTCTTCTTTACGATTCTCAGCAGCCCATTTATTGAAGACCCTCTTCGAATCCTGAACCGCATCTGCGCTCTCCTGCGCCATTTTTGTCTTAATTTCTTTTATTAATCCATCTTCAAAAATGAATTCACGGTACTCATAGTACAGCGTATCGATTCCAAACATTTTCAGCGAATCGTTTTGCTCTTCAACCTTGCAGGTTACCTTGTTCTTACTCGACTTAATGTCTGTAAAAATCAAACGGCTGTTTAGAACAACATCAATTTCCGCGCGTCTCTTCAAGCTCTCTTTACCCGTTACGTTCCACTGATCAACCACTTCATATTTGACGTCTTCAGCGAGAAAAGAAATCTCTTTTTCAACATCACCGCTGTTATGGGCCTCCTGATATGCTATAATTTCCTCATCATACTTTTGATTGCAGGACGTGGTTAATAACAATAAAAATAAAAAATAAAGAACAATCTGTGACTTACCGGTAAACCTAAGCATTTGTTACTCTCCATACTACAGTAATTTTCGACATACTTTAAACATCATACATCCAACATTCGGCTATTTCCCTCGAATCTTACCTTGATCCCTGAATATGTCAAGATTGATTTGGCCTCGCCAACCAAAAAATCTGCCGCGATCTTCTTATGGCTTCAAACCATTAGGCCTTGGCAGGCTGGCTCGCTTACGACGCAGAATCCATATAACAGCGACAAATCCGTAGACCAGGCTGCACGGAATTGCAACCAACAGCATCGACAGAGGGTCCGGAGGTGTTAGGATTAACGCAATCGCAAAGCAAACCGGAACACCATACACAAGAAAACCTCGGTAGACTCCTTTGTGTTCCTTTTCACGTACAAGCATGGAGATAATCACATGCGCACCCAGCGCTAAACTGAAAACAAAAACAAACAGAACCAACTCAATAGGTCCGACCGACATTTGTATCACCTTTCGTATTAATATTCTTCTCTATCGATTCGTTTTTTACACTATCATTTTATCTTAATTATTACCACAAATCGAGTTTGTTTTTTCCTTCTTAAAAAATTCGTGCAATCATTGAATCCCGAGGTTATAATATGGAGATTATGAAACTGCCAAAACTTGAAAAACCTGAAAAATACGTCGGCCTGTATATATTCGACTTCGGCGACCACGTAGGCACAGGCTTTACCGCCCTGGAAGTGGCTGAGCTTTTGGAAAGTGAGAAGTACAGGGACTGCAAAGTTTACAAGATACACAAAGCTTATCCCGACGGCAAAATCGAGCTAAAAGGAATCCGTTCCGAAATCTTCCAGCTCGAGGCGGGAATGTTCTTTTACGAACGCGACCTCGAAACCGCCACGCGGGATTTCAAAGCTCTCGTTAAATTAGCAGTCAAGTCCGCCCCGCCGTGCCGTGCCAAAATTCATCTGGCACAATACAACGAAGATAAATTCGTGGTCTCTATCATCTATCCCGCCGAGTACGACGACGAGATAAGCTCATGGCTGTTAGAGGCCCGGTATAAAACCACCGGTGCGGCTGAAGGGGGTATTGAGGCCGTACAAAGATATTATGACCAAAAGCCGCAGATTCTCGAAAGACACCAATTGTTCGGCGAACCCGAATTGATAAGCCGCACAGGCCCGGAGCTTTTAGCTTCCGTAAAATTAGCTGTGCAAAGATAAAATGGATGGTCTTTAGTGAGTACAATCCTGATTTCACAACAATGACCCACTAAACGCTAACGACCAGATACTAATGGTAGAAAATGTCTATTGGCGCAAAATTTAATTCATTTTTGGCTTTGTTCGCAAGCCTGTTTCTGTCAATATTCGGCAAATCGCACACCCGGCCGATGGCCGCCGATTTGCAGCGGGCCGAGTTCAAGACCAGCACACAGCGATTGGGAATCCGGTTTACCGAAAGAATTCGTGATGTCTTTCGGTTCAGATGGCTTAAAAAAAGATAATATAAACAATGTTGTAAAAGAGATATGAAAAAATGACCGACTCTGATATACCACAACCGCCGGGCCAGCCTCCTGTCCTTACAAAAAATGCCTTAACGGTCCTGCAAAGCAGGTATCTGCTCAAAGACCGCAAGGGCAAGCCTATCGAGACACCCGCTCAGATGTTCAGCAGGGTAGCATCTCTGATGGCTGATGCTGAAAAAAAATATGGCGCCAATATAGATGAAATCAAAGGCTGGCATAGAAGATTCTACGACCTGCTTGCTTCCCTGAAATTCCTCCCTAACTCCCCTGCTCTTATGAACGCCGGCCGCCCAAACAAAATGCTAAGCGCCTGTTTCGTCCTGCCCATCGAAGACAGCATAGAGGCAATATTCGAGGCTATTAAGCAGACCGCCCTGATTCAAAAGGCCGGTGGCGGAACAGGCTTCGCCCTCGATAAATTAAGGCCCACCGGAGACCGAATCGCATCCAGCGGAGGAACAACTTCAGGCCCGATAAGCTTCTGGCGGGTCTTTTCTGAAGCCACCGACGCGATTCAGCAGGGCGCTTTTAGACGAGGCGCAAATATGGGCGCGATGACCGTCGAGCACCCGGACATACTGAAATTCCTTCACGCAAAACAAAACTTAAAGGCCTTCACCAATTTCAATATTTCCGTCAAAATCAACGATGACTGGATGAAACAGCTGCTCAAATCCCCCCGCTCTTTACACATAGTGAAAAATCCTCGAAACCAACACAAGTACTTACTGCCGCGTCGGCTTGATATCGAAACTTACACAATAGACGACCTGCACTTACTATCCGGAAAAAAGTCTCCTCCTTCAAGCAAAGCACGTCAATTCTATACTGTCGCCGACATCTGGAAAATGCTCGTGAACTGTGCCCACAAAACGGGTGAGCCCGGAGTAATCTTCATAGACCGAATCAATCGTGACAATCCGACCCCTTCCCTCGGCCGGATAGAAACAACCAATCCCTGTGGCGAACAACCTCTGCTTCCCTTTGAGGCCTGTACATTAGGTAGTATCAACCTTACAAAATTTATAAGGACCATTGATGGCGACACCGACATGGATTGGAACGCACTGGACACAACTGTCAAATTAGCGGTCCGCTTTCTGGACAATACTATCGATGCCTGCGACTATCCCGTTAGAGACAGCGTTCGCCTCGTCCACGCCAACCGCAAAATCGGTCTCGGAGTTATGGGTTTTTCAGACTGTCTGTTTTCGCTTGGAATACCTTACGATTCACAAAACGCCATCCAATTCGCCTCTACCGTTATGAACTTTGTCAACGAAAGGGCCCGCCAGGCAAGCACCGCCCTGGCTAATCAGCGCGGCCCTTTTCCAAACTGGAATGAAAGCATCTGGCGAACAAAAAGAAACCAAAAGGTCCGCAATGCCTCTCTGACATGTGTTGCCCCCACCGGTACGATAAGCATCATCGCAGACTGCTCTTGCGGAATCGAGCCGGTCTTTTCGCTGGTCTTTTTACGTCAAATATTGGCTGGTGCAAAATTGCGCCAGGTAAATCCCATCTTCAAACAAATCGCCCAGGAAGCCGGCCTCTATGACATACAACTACAAAATGAGATTGCAAAAACCGGGAGTATCCAACAAATCGACCGGATCCCACCCCAAATACGTAAAGTTTTCAAATGCGCCTACGATATCAAGCCCGAATGGCATGTTAAAATGCAGGCCGCCTTCCAGCAGCACTGTGACGCCGCCGTGAGCAAAACCATAAACTTCCCGGAAAATGCAACTCCCGGTGCCGTCGATAAAACCTACAAATTGGCCTATCAACTCGGCTGCAAGGGAATCACAATCTATCGCCGCCACAGCCGCACACATGAGCCAATGAGTCTCGATTAAAATACACAGGGCAGATTCAGTACTCAGACCGGACAATGCACCATTTTTGGCTTTACTCACCCCCATATCTTTTGCTATTGGTTTTCGTCTCAAAGTCAAGCTGACGTTATTTTTCCCAACGCCAATTGTTAGAAATAATGGCAAAGTCAGCAAAATCGACAAATCCATTTCTATCGAAGTCTTCAGGCAACAATATCTCGTGGTAAGGCCACTTGTCTGTAAACAGTATCAAATCCATATAATTTACTGAATCATCATTATTCAAATCAGCGATATTGCCCACATCAGACAAAGACATGCTGGCCTCCGGCGTGCCACCGTATGCGCCCATATTTATTCGTTGGCCGTGTGGCCACAGTTCCCCAGTCCAATCTGAATTAGGATTACCGGCATCTATACAAGGGCTCGTAACATCGTCCCGTACCCAGCCTTTGCCTATCCTCATCTCCCATCGGCCAGCTTCGGACTGCAAATGATAATCATGAAAATTAACACGGGGATCGGCATTGATATTACCTGTTCCGGTAGCGCCTATCCAGCAACTGTAAGTCGGGGTACTTGAAAAATGCATATCTCCGCCAAAATTGCCTGTAAAAATGCAGTTCCTGATGTTGCCGTCACATCGGTCCAGACCGGCACCATACCCCTCAAAAACCCCATTCATTGCGATAGTGCAATTGATGATGTCGCCGTCACACTCATACAAGCCGCCACCGTCATCACCGGCATGGTTGTCGGTAATCAAACAGTTTGAAATTCGAGCGTTGCACCTATGCACACCCCCACCATCATCCCCCGCTTGATTAAACCTGATCCAGCAGTGTGAAATTTCACCGTCGCAGAAAGCCACTCCACCACCATCGCTTGCGTCATTGATTATGATGTGGCACTTTGTAATTTGGGCCTGCGTATTATTCCCCAGGATACCGCCGCCAGCCCCTGATATATACCCGCCCATGATAGTAAAACCCGTAAGTTCGCAGTTCCCCTTTTCTGTCCCTTTAAAGGTCACTGGACGGCCATTTCTATTGGCATCAATTATAGTTGTATCGATAATATATTGTTCGTTTGGGTTGATGGAGGTGACGGTAATATTTTTACCATTTAAATTTATATTTTCGTAGTATGTATTCGGTTCAACAACCACGATGTCTCTATAAGAGGCGGCGTCAATCGCAGATTGGATTGTGGGATAATTGGGTGATGGTACATGATACTCTTTGAGGAAATACAGATATACCCGCGCACTTTGTGGGCTATTTACAGCATTAGGATCGAAAACTGTCACCTGGCAATTATAATCCTGCGGCGCCAAGGTGCTAATATCAACCCTCAATGCAACTTCGTCTAATTCGCCGGTTGAAGCGCCGGCTGAAGGTAGTACCTGAAGCCAGTTACAATCTTCCGTGATCTCCCAATTTAGAGTACCCGATCCCATATTGCTAATAGACATAGTCTGGGGGTGTGGATTGAGGCCGTCTGGATATACAAAAAATTCGAACCCAACAGGTGAAATTTTAAGAAGCGGACCCTCGTAATTCACTTCATCTGATCCCATATCAATGAACCTGTTAATGATACGAGGTTCGCCGTCGATGTCGGTTTCGCCAGGCCCAAGGGTGCTGAAAGGGTCTCCAGCGTTGACACAAGGCGAATTGACCATTAAATGATAGTCACCGTCAGCTGGATTAATGAACAACGGATCAGCATTTATATTGCCCGTTCCACTTGTACCGTCCGGCCAGCAACTGTAGGTTGGCTGTGAGCTGTCGAGTATTTGGCCCGGGTTATCCCATACTATACAGTTGGTTATAGCACCATTGCAGTTATTAACTCCATAATTTTCATTTGATGCGATTGTGCAACCGATGATAGTGCCATCGCAGCCGCAAATACCGCAGCCATTCCCATACATACTTCCATAGCCGTTGTAAGCAACCAAACAATTACTGATAGTTCCATCACAGTTGCACACTCCGCCGCACCCTCCTGTGTTTTCCCAGATCGTACAATGTCTTATCGTGCCGTCGCAATAAGCCACTGCGCCTCCATAAACTGAAGCATTGTTTGTAATAAAGCAATTGGTTATCGTCGCAAGAGTGTGGTTGCCAATAATACCGGCACCGCCCATTTCAACGCTACCGCCGGTTATAGTAAAACCGGCCAGTGTACAACTTGCATCTTCATGGCCAAAAAAAGTTACTACTGAGGTAGTTCCATCCCCTTGGATAACCGTCCCAGCCACAACACAAGGATCGTTGGGATCAATTGAAATTACAGTAATATTTTTGTGGCTGATATTAATATTTTCCATATAGATGTCCGGATTCACTATGATAGTGTCTCCATTCTTCGCTGCATCGATCGCGGCTTGGATAGTGGGGTATTCCTGGGGTACAAGTCTGGGCCCCACCCGCAATCGAATAGTGGCAACCTGAGGGCTATTGATGGCATTGGGATCAGAAATTTGCAACTCACAGTTATAGTCATCCCTCGGAAGTCCGGTTGCATCAACCGTTATTGTGACTTGGTCAATTTCTCCAACAGAGTCACCGTTTGTAGGCAAAACCTCAAGCCAATCACAGTCTTCAGTTATCTGCCAGTTAATTACCCCAAGTCCTACATTGCGAACGGATAAGATCTTTGTTTGCGGAACGGGGCTTTCTTCAGATGTCAGAAGTTCGAATGCTTTGGGCCAGATTTTAATAATTGGTTTGTTAGTATATTCGTCGCAGCCAATATCCACTCGACTATCCATTATACGCGGCTGGCCGTCAATATCGACCTGTCCATTATAATCTCCATTTGGGTCACCCACATCAATACAGGGAGAATTTGCATCCAGATGGTAACCGCTATACGAAAACAGTGGATCATCCCCAAAGTTACCTGTGCCGCCGAGGCTTCCACTCCAGCTTTGGATACAACAATAGTTGATAATAGGAGTACCCCCCGCGTAGTATGATATCTGAGCGGACTCATCTGTTCCACCGCCATCGCTGTTGCCCCAGAGAATACAATTTGTGATCACAGGATTACACCCACCATAACTACTACCGCCCTGGTTTCGAATGCCGCCAACGCAATCGTCTCTGTCGTTACACCCCGTATTATTTATAAAGCTGCAGTTTGTGATAGTGGGATTGCTCCCATCGACGTTGTACATCCCTCCACCTGCGACTCCTTCATTTTCAATCAAAAGACAATTCTGCAATATTGGGTGACTTTTGGGTCCGTTGTACATCCCTGCGCCATAATGTGCGTAGTTGTTGCTAAATGTACAGTTCATGATTATAGGATTGCATATGTAGTTGTACATACCGCCACCGTGGCCGCTGAAGCTGTCTACTGAATTTCCCTTGAATATGCAGTTTTTTATAGTTGGACTGGAAAAATCGTTGATTATGCCGCCGCCGTCTGCTGCGTAGCCATTTATAATGGTAAGACCATTTATAACTGAGTCTGAATTTTCCTGACTGTGGAAATAAAATCCCCGGTTCAAACCTTGGCAATCGAGAACGGTCGATGCAATCACACAAGGATCATCTGGTTCGGTACTTTGGACGGTAATAGCTTTACCTTTGAAGTCGATACCTCTATTACCATTACCGGTATATATGCCTGGCATTATTTTGACAGTATCGCCGTTATGAGAATCGTCGATTGCCGCCTGGATATTGTTGAAATCCGCAGGCCCATCGTCGTCAATGTAGATGGTCCTTCCTGAAGCTATGGGCACCAACACCAACAAAAATGTAAACACTATTAACAACACTTTTAGATTTGCTCTCTCGCTCATATCTCTGCCCTCATTTCTAACCACCAAATTCATTAAATGTTCGTAAGAGAACCATGGTGTCTTCGCCTGTTGAAACAATCCATAATTCTCGCTGATATTATTTCATAATTCTAAAGTTTTTCAGCACTCCTGTCAACAAAAAATCAACCATGTCAAGCCTTTATATTAGAAGATTCTTAGCCTTTTAGAAAAATGCGGCAAATATGGTATTACATAAAATACCTGCGTTTTTAGCAAAAAATGGCTGTTCTTTCCCCCGATTTTTCACAATAAGAAAGACCTAAGAACCCGGTTTTGAGGGAGTGGATACGATTTATAAACAAACCAAAATCGCCGGTTTTTCCGCTAAAGTAGCCCCTGTGGTTTAACCGATAATAGGAAGTAGAAAAAATACAATTTTCTCCCCTCCGGAAAACATCGCGTAGCGGCGTGCTTCACGATGTTTTCTTTTTTT
>Ga0209427_10001655_pt1 | contig 25779 bp, 23 predicted proteins | sample DeeMarSWOR136_30_FD_187465 | JGI IMG/M metagenome (GOLD analysis project Ga0209427, IMG submission 187465) | Marine sediment microbial communities from White Oak River estuary, North Carolina - WOR-1-36_30 (SPAdes) (version 2) | ecosystem: Environmental > Aquatic > Marine > Intertidal zone >...
TGGGGTGGGAAAGAAGAAGCCAGAAAGAGATTTTTAAAGCCAGTTTTAGAAGGAATTATAAAAGATGGATATAAAACGAATGATATAATACATACCTTCAATATTTATGGAAGAAATATCGTGGAGAGAATAATTCCTCAAATGTTTAGTAAAAAAAGCTTCTCAGATGTAAGAAGAGATTATTTAAAGAAATTATTAGTAAAATATATAACCATGGGATTAGGGCCAAAGGCAATTGATAAAAATTTGAAATTTCACGGTCTAACAGAGATTCAAAACACTATTAAAGAGGAATGGGGAAGTTTAGATCTTGCTCAAAAGAAATTATGGAAACCAATATTTATAACTAGATTAAGAGAGGGAGATCATCCAAGTAAAATACTATTAGAATTTGGATATTCAGAAAATTCTGCAAAAAGTCAATATAACCGCGTTTTAAAAAGATTGTTCAATGGTATGACTTATAATCAAATTAAGGAAAAAATTAAGAATAAAAGAAATTGAAATTTCTTATTTTTTAATATAATAATTTATTGTAGCAAAACTTTTTTGCTATGATTCATAATATTTGAATAAATAATAATTGATGTTTGAAAAATGGGAAGACGAACACGAAAGCAACAAACATATAAAAGAGTCAAGAAAGTACCAAAGATTTTCACCTGCCCAAATAACTAAATGGATTTCCCAAAAAGTATGGAATGCGGTGAAAAATCAGTTAAAGTTGAGAATATTAGAAAATCTGCTATAGCAACAGTAAAGTGTGGATTCTGTGGTTTGACTAAGGATGTATTAGTTAATTCGATATCGGAACCGGTAGATGCTTTTGGAGATTTTATAGATATTTATTACGCTGATCAAGAACTTCAACGATTAGAAAAACGTATAGTAAAATTAAAGAAAGAAAATGAATGGGGAGAACAAGCCTTATGTTATTCCATTTTATCTGATATATGTAGAGCAAAAGCAGCTGAAGCATTAGAAGCGGAGGATAGTGTGGATATGGATGAAGTAAATAGATGGAAAATAAAAGCGGAGGAATACAAGAAACTTGAAAAGAATGCTTTACTCCAATTAGAGACTCTTGAATTAGAAAAAGGTATTAAGACGGATGATGAATCGTTATTTTCTGAACACGATGACAGCGAAATTAAAAAAGAACGTAAAATTGATGATATTTTTGATGATCCTGGTTTTCTTGAATTTTAGAACTCTAAATTCCTTTAATTAGAATTTACTTTCAAGATTATCTTTTTAATTTCTAGTGGAATATTTTTCCAAATAGGAAGTTTAAGTATAAAATTGAAGAAATTAGTTCTATTCAATTTATTCTTTAATATAAAATAACTCCAATTCCGAAAAGCTAATTTATTAAATAGGTTCATCAGGTTTACCCCTAAAGGATTATATCTTGAGGTAAGAAAACTTGCTAAGTAGGAACCAAGCCTTTTAGTTTGTGGAATTGATTCAGGGTAAACCGACTCAAATAAGGGTCTATTAAAGATTTCGTAGATTGAAAATATTGGGATAAGTATATTAAGAGATTCATTTACAATTTTGCTGTAATTTGGATCGTCTAAACCAATTGTGGCAAATTTGTTAAGATTTTTTAAAGCATAACTAAATTGTCTCTCTTTAAAATATAGCCACATCTTTGCCATATCATCTTTTAAATATTCTAATTTGTCAATAACTTCACGTTCTTCAAAAATAAAATTGTACTTTTTTTGATAATATTGGATATAACTCAAAAAGATAGAATCAATAGGTTCTTGCTCAAAATTATCATATTTAGCAGGCTTTTTATCATCTATCAAGTCAATTTCAAAAAATGTAGGCTTATGAATTGTATGCGTATATAATGGTGTTGTCCATAATAAGTCTTTTATTCCTTCCATTAAGTGCATATATCGTCCCATATTTTCAATTTCGGAAAATTTATCAGAAATTTTAAGACTGGGAATCGTAAAATTCTTTGATTGATTAAAGCGGAATTTTAATTTATCAGCTCGATTTAATTTATTAATAAGATTTTTTCGTTGCGCTCTATAATAAGCTATTTTGGTATTTAGTAATTTACTTGCTGATAACAATTGTTTAATATAAGAATAAAAATCCACTTTGTATCGTTCTACTATTGTATTATGCGTTATCAGCGGAATATGCTTTATGGTAGTTTTTTTTTTAGATTCAATATTAATAGCGTGATCTCCTATAGAATAAGAAAATAAAACATTTTGGAGAACTTCTTCTAAATTTGAAAATGTTCCTAAAGATTTTGGATCTTTAGTAAAATATCCATGTAAGAGAGTATTTATACCCTTGTACCTGTTATTTTTATATTCAGAAATAATAACTGATTCAAATTCACCGGGATGATGTCTATTTATGTTAAAACGCGTACCTACAAGATAGATTGCTTGGTTAGCTCTATGACACACTGTATGGCTCCATTTTAAGATAGATTCTAAAAGTTTACCATATGTTAAAATATAGCCATAAAACTCAGGACCAAAGTAGATAGGAAATCCAAAACCACGAGATGTTGAAAATGTAAATTGAATTACATGTCGTGCTTTTTCTCCTTTCAAAAGTCCTGGAAATTTATAATGTAAGGCAAATCTTGGATAGAGCGCTTCTACACCCAAATTCATCCAAGCTTCGAAAAGAATTATACTATCAGGAAATTTAAATGAATCTTTTTTACTTAATAAATCATCACTTAGAGTTGTTAATGTAGTTGGAATAGAGTAAAGCCAATCCTTACTATTTTCTAGTGTTGTTAATCCATCCTTAAATTTTTTGGCAATAATAGATTTTACTTTATTTTGGATCTTAACTTTTTTGTAATAATAATTATTTAAAACTCTAATAAAGGAAGGAATTTCTAATATTTGTCTTTGAAGATCATGAACAACCCTTATAGTTAAAGAATCACGTTGATGATTTGTAGAATTCAACAATGAAATTATCCTAATAAAAATCCTATTAAGTCTTATGATGTTTAATTTTTTCTAAATTTTAATTTTAATTAAAATAGAAATTTAAATATAGGTTTAAAGGCGATAACACAAATTAAATAAGATTATGATTAGAATTCTTTGGAGAAGGCAAAACGCTTACTTTAAAGATTTAAAGAGGGTAGGTTTATCATTCTTGTTGACGCCTTCGACTAAATAACTCTTTTAATTCTCCCATTATTGCTCCTCTTAATGAGACTGGACTTGCAGGCCTGGGAGATCCTGGAGCACCGGGGACACCACCAGGTGGTGGTGGAGGGCCACCAGGAGGGCCACCAGGGGGCGGCGGAGGAGCACCAGGGGGACCACTGAGAGGCGGGGGGGCACTTGTTGGTGCGGTAGGAGCAGCAATAACAGGGGTTAATGCGCCACCTCCTCTTGTTTTAAGTGCTGCAACATCATTATTCATAGTATTAATACGTGATTCTAAAGAAGTGATTTTTTGATTAATCGTGGATAATGATTGATCAACTAAATCAGGAATCCTAAGAATCATAACCATCATCTTTTCTACGATATCTCCAAACGCATTTAACTTTTCTTCAATTGGTGCTTTTTTTGCTTCTGACATGAAATTTGCGAATTCCTCTGCCATTTTGCTCTCTCTATTGGTATTGATAAAGAATAATACATGTAATATTTTTAATAATTATATATTTGAAATGTTTAATAAATTTAAGCTCATACTTAATTATAGGTTTAGGAATAAAATAATAAAAAAAATGTAAAATTTATAGTTAGCTTGATTTTGATACCGCGTCTTTTAATTTAACCCATAATTCATCAACTTCATCTCGAACTTCTAAAAACTGATGGATTTTTTTCAATAAAACATCACGAGAGCGATCAAAATCTCTCTGAACATCATTCATTTCAGTATCTAAAATTTTTATTTTTTCTCCTTCGATTAATTTATTTTTCATTTTTTCTACGTTTAATGCTTTTTTAATTACGGTACTTCTTTTACTGGCTACTTCACTTAAAGCATTAGCAAATTCCTGCTTAATCTCAATAAGGTAATCTTTTTTTAAGGTAAGGTTTTTAATAGCATCAATGTATTTTCTATTAGCTTCAACATATTCATCATTTTTATGGATTATATCTTGAAATAATTTCACTTCTTCATCTTTAATATTAGATCTTTTTTCCCTTACTAACATTTGCATTTGTTTCAGAACATCTCTAAATGTTCTGTTCAACATTTCTCGGGTTAAATTTGCTTTGGAAAGATCTTCCGCATACTTCTTTTGGGTATTTATTAAAGCATTCTGAGCTTTAGCTAGTTTTTTCAATTGATTTACTAATTCTTTTTCTGTGCTAGCTAATTCAAGCTCGTCTTCATGCGTTATTATAGGACTCATTTTAATCAACTTGATTAAATTAATTTATAATATAATTCTTATGGTAATTCTTGATTATAATTGTTAGTTTTTTTATTAAGATCATTATCTAATAGGAAACGTGGCTGTAAGGATATTATCTTTATAATTTGCTTTTATGATTCTTACTTTGACTTCTTTATCAATCAGATGTTTATCAAAAGTAAAAGGCTTTTTCAAAAGTACCTTTATTCCTACATTTTCATTAATTTTACCAACACATTCTCTGCCCCATCGACCCTTTAATATAAGTTTTAGGGTAATAATATCCCCCTTTTGCAAATTTAGGGAAGAACTTCTTGCTCTTTTATGAATTCCAAAATCTAACGGACCAAGCTTTAATTTAATTTCATACTTTTTTTCTAATTTAGATAAATAATTATAGAAATAAAGCCATGATTTAGGTCTTATTTTCTTTAATTTCCGTCCCGTTTTATAAATTAAATATTTTTGGATTCCAATTTGGATTCTAGTTTTCTTATATCCACTTTCTCTTAAATTTTTTACAAATTTAATAATCTCTTCAATATCATCATCATTTTCTCCTGGAAACCAGACTGGTGCGAGTAAAACATCAATATTATTATATAGTAAGTAATGAATGTTATGAATGAGATTATCTATATTATAATGAGCACAAGCACACAAATAATTTGCTTTTTCCGAATTTAATGTATTTAAACTAATATTAATGCGAGTAAGGTTCACATCTTTTAATTTTTTGATAATTTCTGGTGTGAGTAATAATCCATTGCTCTGCATTGAGATTATTGTAATCCCTTCTATTTCCCAGAGTTTATGAATCAATTCAAACAATTCAGGATAGAGTAAAATTTCACCATAAGGAGAGATATGAATTTCAATATCATAGGATCCTTTTATATCTACTATTTCTTTTACTTTTTCTATCAAGTAGTTTGAGTTTACAATAAAATTAGTATCATAATCTCCTGCTTTTACAAAACAATATTTACACTTAAGATTGCATAATGTTAGTGGTTTAAGTTCAATAACATTTGTTCCCCGATCTATTACCCCAAAAAAATCAATTCCCATAAGAGGTACATTTGAATTTTTATCCACATAAATTAGATCTTTAGGTATCACTTTAGGTCTTATTAAATCATACTTATATTTTTATATTTTATAACGCAGAATTGCGACTAATGAGCCTAAATCAATAATCTGTTGTCCAGTGGGATGTTCACTGCTTAATATATTAATCTTTCCACCAAAACTTTCTACATCATTTAAAATCTTCTCAATTCGAAGTTTTTGGCTCTTAGAAGCTCCTCTAATTAATATATCCGCGCAAAAAAGTTCTTGAACAGCACCTTGTTCTGAAGCTTTAGAGATCTCATCAAAACCTATTGCTATAAGATCGGGTTCAGTGCTTAATAATGAAAAAATTTCTTCTATTCTTTCAGTCTCCTGTAGTATTTTTACGTTTTTTTTTATAGATTTTAATTTTGTAGATTTTAAAATTTCTAAAATTGCACTTTCTGTTCCAGAGCTTGCATGAAGACTATGAATTTTGGAAATAATGCTTGGATTGGTTTTTTCTTTTAACATTTGATAAAAATGATCTCTTGTACTTCCTGGGCCACATATTATTATTAAACTTATTTCAGTAGATTTTAAATTCTCATCCAATACTTTTTTTACATCACTAAAAAAGTCTTGGTATGCCTTATTTCGATAGGCTTGCTCATATCTTTTACCAGGAATATTTCTTTTTATTGTTGCAATTCTTTTATGGCTAAAATTAGTAATAACTGATAGAGTAGCAAGTCCGGTTTCAATAGCGATGATCAACATTATAAAATTAGACTCAAATTTTGATGATTCTCTTAAACGTTTTAATTCACTTTGCAACCACTTTTCCTTAGTTATGGCTAAGATTTGTCCAATCTCAACATTAAATGTGTGAAAGGTTCCAAAACTTACATAATCTTCTGGACCTTCTAAAATAGTTCCTTTAATTCTTAAACGATTTGAAAATTCATGGAACGATACAGCATCTACTTGTAATTTTAAAGTCATTGGTTTTCTTTCTCCTTTAGATCCCTCTTTAAGAACGACTCTTCTATATGTACGAGCTGAAACCTTATCATTTTTAGATATAATGTTATAAAGAGTCCATAAATCATTTAAATTTTCAATCTTTATGGTAATTTCTTCTAATTTTTTATCTTGTTCCAAAATTTTCAAATTTCGTAAACATTCTCCTCTTCATATTATTGGTAAATAATTTAAGTATTGATCTTTGAAAAGATTAATTTTCTTTTATGAAAAGAGCCAAAATAGTCTTATAAAATAAATAAAAAAAAGATAAAAAGTACCTCAATAAAAAAATTTATTCGTTTGCCCCCAAAGCTTGTTTTACCTTTTCTAACTCTTCCATGCGTTTCTTTTTCTCTTCTTCTCGTTTTCGTAACTCGTCCTCATCTACCTTTTGGAGGGAAACACCTTTTTTAATCTCTTCCTGTAATTCTTTATCAATAGGCATTCCTCAACACCTTTTCTTTAAACTCTTGTTTGAAGATATTGTGATATATTTTTTATACCAATATTATAAAAGTATTGATATATAAGTTTAAGTTTATGGAAAAACTTTAGATTCTTAATACCATCAAGTATGCGCTTTCCTTTTGATGATAATAATTATTAATCTTTTGTACTATTTGAAATTGAAATTTTTTATACAAAGCTATTGCTTCTTTATTTGTAATTTTGACATTTAAAACAATTCTCTTGATCTCTTTCAATTCTTTTATCTTTTCAATCGTTTTGTCTAAGAGAAAAGTACCATAACCATTTTTTCGATATTTTTTTTGAATTAAAAAGTTGACTATATTTACTCTTTCTTCGTCATCTTTTATTGCAATAATGAAACCTATAATTTTATTCTTAGGTTTATTTGATACGAGCTTAAGGAAGAATATTTTTTGTTCAATTAGCTTTTTTATGGTTTCTTTAGAAAATGCATCTTCTTTAAAAGTTTTTTTTTCCATTTTAGCAATTTGATCCAAATCATCCAAAAACACTTGGTTAATCCTCATAAATACCAATCTCCTTTTTAAATACTTCAATTGGAATTTTTTCTGTTATTTGTCGATATTTATCCTCTTTAAAGGGAGTAGTTTCTAAAATATAAGTTTTAAGCGGAAGTTTCTCTAATAGCTTAGTAAATCTCTTCTTTAAAGCTACTTTTATTGGAAACTTTATAAGGTTTCCTTTAAAAGATATAAGATTTTTAGGAATCTTTAATTTATACAACATTTTTCGAACTAATTCACTCAATATTTGGGAATTACCTTCAATTTGAGCATATAATAAAAGTCCCTCATCGGAAATATCTTCATAAGCTTCTTTAATTGCTTTTGCTCGACGTAAATAGCGTTCTTTTAATTGCCAGTAATCTTTAGCAATGATACTACAGAAGTGAATATTAATTGAAACCTTGGAAGCGATTTTCTTTATGAAATCTAAACCCATTTCTATTGAATTTTCAACTGATGCTACTGTACCCTCTTTTAATCTGAAATTTCTTTGTTTAAGATATTTACTATTAGGGAAACAATACTCAAATTCATTTAAATTTATGAATTGCACCCCTATTTTATCTAAATACAATACAAATTCTTCAAGCTCCTCTATATAATCTTTTTCTGGGATAAGAGGTAGTTCTGCCCCTACAGAAATTCCTTTATGTAACGCATATTTGATAACTTCCCACTTCTCTTTAGGAGGATTAAATCTAATCTCATCTAAACCTGCTCTTGCTAGTCTTAAAGCAATTTCTTCACTGAAATTATAACCATTAGTATAAAGATGGATATGAAATTTCTTCCCTTTCCTCCTTTTTACAAATTCAATAAATTCGATAGTTTTTTCGACATTTGACTCCAAAAGAGGTTCTCCACCTGTAATACTCATGCCTTTCGCTTTAGTTTTCTCAATTTCCTCCATTAATCCTTCTTTGGATGTAATGTTTATTTCATTTGCGAAAGTGAGATTTTTACCTTTCCTATCTTCTGAAATAGGACAGTACCAAAAACAGTGTTTTGGATTTTGACAAAGTCCATTTAAGAATAGTACTGTTTTTTCCCCCTTTAAGCAATATTGGCATCCTTTAGGTACAGTTCTTTCTTTCACATAATAGGTTCCTGCCTTAGATTCGATAATATGAACGGGCTTCATATTTCATATAACTTTCTCCTTATAATTGACTTTTTAATAGCTAAATCTTTTAAGACCTCTTCAGTAGATTGATCAATTTCAATCGATCTCTTCAAAAAAACACCTGTTCTACCTTTTTTTTCTCTCTTTATTAGTACATTTTTTCTTTCGATGATAGTGTCAATACTAACTCCCGTATCTCTAGCAGCTAAATGTTCATTACCTATAATTGAATACTCTTCATGTCCCTGTTGGTTAGGCTTAATTAAAACTAACTTCTTGTTTATACCAGGTATCCTAATATTATTTTGTAATTGATATAAATTTATTTTTCCCCCAAAATCATAAAATTCTCCAGATCTTTTATCAATTTTCGAGAGGGGGATGGTTATACTCTCTAATTCACTTAGATATATATACAATTTTAATGAATCATTGGGTGTTGCCATAATTATTTCTCGAAAATATTTTTCGAATCCATTCTTATGGAGAATGAATTCTATCTGGTAAGGAGGAATCAAGTGAGGTATTAGAAGGTCAATATCACTATCCTTATGTACGTCTCCACGAGCAATACTTCCAAATATAAAAGGATCTATTCCTTCTTTGGCAAATAAATTTAATAAATAAATAGCTCTTTCTCTTTTTTCCTTTAAAAGAGCCCAATCATCGTCCGAATAAATAATTTTTATATAATGATCTTTTAATAATTTTTCTTTCCTCATTCTTTTTTATGCTGCTCAGATATTTTGAAATTTATTTTCTATTAAATCGATAATCACACTCAGAAGAATGGTTTCATAATATTTGAAGGATCTTCTGGCTTTCTTAATCAAAAGATAATTAAAATACTCTTCATTTTTTGGTAAAACTTTCTTTAGGAATCTTTTTTGATTTAAGTTGTTCATAGCAAAATTTGATTTTCTGCTAAAAACAAAAAATAGATGATGTTTTATATTTTCTTTTTTTTGAGCAGGTAGATACGATTCAAGGTTCGTATTATTGACTTTTGGGTTTACCATGATTATTCCAAGATTATTTTCATCATCTAACAATGAGATGTAGAATAATTCTGGATCAGAATAGTTAATTACTATATATTTTGAGTCAATATTTCTAACTTTTTGATTAATGTATTTAATTATTAAACATATAATTTTTCTTAGATTTTCTTGAATGGTTTTATTCAAAATGTTATCTTTTTTTCTGATAGGTAAGTTAAGTCTGATATTGATAATATTATATCCATAACTACATAAGCCTTCAGTAAGAATGCTAAAAAATCTTCTTTTTCTGTTTGTTCTTATGAGAATGATTGTGGGTTTTATTAACTTTTCATCTTTAAAATTTATATTTTCTATTAAACTCCAGTTTTCAATCATTTTATTAATATTGAGATTTTCACCACCTGCTAAATTATTGTAGAAATGCTTCTGTAATGCCTCATTTGAAAAAGATAGTCTCCATCTATGGGAATTTTTGTAGATTTTAACTCCAATTAACAATAAAAGTAAAAGTATGATAATAATGGTATCCCAGAAAATCCAATCTACATGGAAAATATCATATATCATATTTTATAATCAAGTTTTTTTACTTAATCCACTGAGGATTTAATCCAATTTAAATATTTTTCGGATCCTATTTCAATTTTAAATCCTATACATTCTGGTATCTCATAGCTGTGAAATTCATTAATTTTTTGAATAACGGAATTACGATTTCTTGCAGTGGTTTTTATTATCATGAGGTGCTCATTTTCTTCTTGTATATTGTCTTTCCATCTATAGATTGATGTAATGTTTTGAATGATATTTACACAGGCAGCAATTTTACCCTCAACTAAAATTCTTGCGATTTTTTTTCCTTCTTCAATATTAGGAACAGTTACTATAAAAATGTAAAAATTCATTTTAATCTTTCTTTAATCTAATTCATTAGAAAATATGATTTATTAATTGGAGTGTTTAAAATAATATTAACATTCTCCTCATTTTTGAGGAGTATCTTGTAAAGTTATTTAGGAAAGGAGAATTTATTCTAGATATTGAAATATCCTATTAAAAAGTTTAACTATGAAGTGAGGAATTAAATGTCTGAAAATTTAGAATCAAAAGCCCACCGTGATCTTATATGGATTGGATTTATCAATCTTGCCTTACTTCTTGTCAGTCTATTTTTAGAGAATAGTATTTTTAAATCTGGAGAAATTGATAAAATTATTTTCGATTTAGGAGTGACATTATTACCTAGTATCTTCATATTAGTAGCAGGATTGTTTTCTGAACATTCTCAACTTAATAGGTTTTTAGTTGGTTTAGGGATTTTTGTCATTTTGTTTAATATTTATCTTAATCTATTAACACCATTTACACCTAATGTTTAAAAATATTTGAAAAAATATTAAACACTATAATTAGAACTTTTTGTAATGTAGTAAAATTATTTTTTTATTATTATGACTCCTTAAGCTGCCTGATTTAGATTAGATTAGTTTTAAAATTCATTAAGGATAGAATCCTTCACATTTTTTTTTGTCTTTAATTTTACATATCAAAAAAAGAAGAAAATATAAATTTCTGAAATATATATAATTATTAAAAAAAATTTTTGAGTTAATATAATAAGGTTTCCATTCTAAAATTAGGGAGGTGCCTCCAGATTCTTCATAACATATATTTAATCCACCAATATACTGGAATTTGTTTAATACATAGGAAATATGGTAGTATTGAATTTAATCAAGATTTGGTATCAGGGTTTTTAACTGCTCTTAAAGACTTTAGTGTTGAGTTTTCTAAGGGAAGTGGTGAACTTAAAATAATTGATATGCAAATATTTTATCTGCTTTTAGTTTTTAAGGAGGGTATTTTAATGACTGCTGCTGCAGATAAAAATGATGATGCAAAAATAACACATAAAGTTTTAAGTGATTTAATTGACAAGTTTGTTGCGAGGTACGGTGAGGTAATCCAAACTTGGTCTGGGGATGTTAGGCTCTTCAAGGATTTTGAAGTTATAATTGATGATGTACTAAATAACGGTAAAATTGCCGAAGTCCAATTGAAAATACCAATATTGAAAATTTTTGAGAAAGATTTTATCAAATCGCGTAAGGAATTGGCAAAGAAAGGGTTAGTACTTTCTGAAGAGGATTTAAGACACACGAGTGAAAAAAAGCCTGAATGGACTTCTAAACGCCTTCCGACACAGGTTATTACGCAGGGTTTTTTAAATCAGGAGCAGTATAAAATTGCGCATTTAGCAGATGGTTATCACACCATTTCCGATATAGCAGAAGAATCAGGTAAACCCGAGGCTGAGATTCAGACTATGATCGATGATTTAGATGATCTTGGTCTTTTACGATTTATCCAAATTAAATAAGGATTTAGTTATTCTTATTCTTAAATTAAGGGATAAAAAAAAGGAATTTGAAGATTAATTTTTCTAATCTATAAAAAATTATTTTCTATGTTTAAAGAGAAAAAAGAGCCCAAAGACAATTAAAACTACAACTTCTGCTTAAAAAGTAAATTGTGATCCTTATAAAATTTCTACCAGAGATTTTTTACCTCGAGTTATTTCCAATAATTTACATAAATGTATACTAGGAATAGTAAGAAGTTTTAATTTTAAAATCTACTATATCCAACGATTCCTGTAAAAAGATATGAAATTATATTAATTCCAAAAGTGGTGTTATTAAAATTTTATCTAATTTAATTTCTTTTTAAAATAGAGTTTAATTCTCACAAATGAAAAAATTTATGAAAATAGATCAATTAATTAGACTAGGATGAATGTAACTAAAATTGAGGAAAATATTTACGAAATTACGCCAAAAACCTTAATGGCACGCGTTGAAGGTAAAATTGAAAAATTTCAAATGAAAGTTCCGGTTCATATTTACGCTAATGAATATATTTTAGAAAAAATCAAATTAGACAGAACTATTGATCAAATTGCTAATGTAGCTTGTTTACCGGGAATTCAAAAGCACGCAATAGCACTTTCTGATGCACATCAAGGATATGGTTTCTGCATTGGAGGTGTTGCAGGAACTGATGCAAATGATGGTATGATATCTCCTGGTGGTGTTGGATACGATATAAATTGTGGAGTAAGATTATTAAGGACTAACTTAACTGTTAAAGATATTCAAGCAACTCTCCCAGACTTGCTAAATACCATTTTTTTAAACATACCTTCTGGATTAGGTTCAAAAGGTAAATTAAATATTAATTATTCAGATTTAGATAAAGTATTAAATCAAGGTTTAAATTGGGCATTGGATAAAGATTATGCTTTGGAAGCAGACTTAAAACATTGCGAAGAAAAGGGTTTTTTGAAAGATGCAGATGCTAACTTGGTCTCGATAAAAGCAAAACAGCGAGCAATTAAACAGCTTGGCTCATTAGGAAGTGGTAATCATTTTCTTGAAATACAAAAAGTTGATGAGATTTATAACCAGGAAATTGCTAAGAAGTTGGGCATTCTAGAAAAAGATCAAATAACTGTGATGGTCCATACAGGGAGTAGAGCTCTTGGACATCAAGTGTGTACTGATTCCTTACGAAATGTAGAAAAAGCAATGAAAAAGTATAACATTAGTGTACCAGATAGAGAATTAGCTTGTGTTCCAGCTAACACTAAAGAAGCTGAAAATTATCTTAAATCAATGGCATGCGCTGCTAATTTTGGCTTTTGCAATCGTCAATTAATAACACATTGGCTAAGGGAGTCTTTTCAACACCATTTTAATGCAAGCATTGATGACATGGACTTTAACCTAATCTATGGGGTATGTCATAATATCTTAAAAATTGAAGAACATAAAGTAAATGGCAAAAAAATGATGTTAAATATTCATCGAAAAGGAGCAACAAGAGCGTTTCCACCAGAGCATCCCGTATTACCTCAAGATTATAAAAGTATCGGGCAGCCTGCATTAATACCGGGAACGATGGGTTCTTCTTCTTATTTATGTGTAGGGAAACCTAAAGCAATGGATCTATCATTCGGATCCACTGCCCATGGTTCTGGACGTGTGATGTCAAGAGCAAAAGCTATCAAAAAATATTGGGGATCTCAAGTCAAAGATGATTTAGAAAAAAGAGGTATCTTAGTAAAAGCTGCTTCGATGAAAGTTGTGAGTGAAGAGGCTCCTGGTGCTTATAAAGATATCGATCAAGTAGTTCAAGTGAGTCATGATTTAGACATTATTGAAAAAGTTGTTAAACTTGCGCCATTAGGTGTAGTAAAAGGATAGTTAAAACTTAAATATCAAAAACGATTTCAATTTCAACATGATGCTTTTTTTCTTCTATTTTCATAAATGAATAAGTAATTGCTTTAACTTCAGTCCCTAATTCGTGTTTTTTTCGATCAAATTTTTCCCCTTGAACAATAGCTGTTAATTCATAATTAGAACCTGCTCTTTTAATTTGAGATACTTCAATTTGGCTGAATATAAGCTCATTTACATCAAATATATACAAAAATTCGGATAAAAAGTCAAATAATAGAGCTTTTTTATCTTCAGCTTTAACTTCTATCCTTTTTTCGACATTTGGGGAAATTTTCTCTAAATTGGGAGAAATTGTTTTCATTAATCCATAAGCTGTTTGTGAAAATGCATCTGCAAGAGTTTTCCCCCAGCTTCTTAGTTGAATATCTGCTGTATGCTCTTTAAATTCAAAACCTGCTTTTTTCATAGCTTGAAAGGATAATTAAATCAGTTCATAATAATATATTATTATATTAAGTTTTCATCAATATTAAAAGAATTTTTTTAGGGGTTTATAATTCTTTAAAAAAAAAATATAATGGTTATGTTAAGTACGATCTTAGACGATCTTATTTATTATCAACAAATAAAATTTCGATGCAGGTATTCTAATGAAGAACTTGGACTTTATCAATATTTTGATGATAAAACAGGAGTTAAACCTATAAATATAATCGTAATCAATCAATTTATATACTTTTTTGTTGATAATAAAAAGTATTTTAAAGCTAAAACCCAACTTAGTAAGATTAGAAGGGAATTATCAAGCAAAAAAATTTTGATTATTCGAGCAGAAACAACGTTAATTAGGTTGTTATTTAGTTTTTTTCAAGATTTATATATTCATGATATTAGGATTGAAATGAACATATATACAGGTAAAAAAGAAATTTCCATATACTTTTTGAGCTATAAAGATCGTGGTGTTGCTGTAGGTCGTAATGGTGATTATATTAAATCAGTAAACACGTTGTTTAAAAAATTTGTTTTGTTTGATTGCAATCGTGTACCTATAAAAATTAAATGTGAAGTTATAAAATTTAAATAATTACCAAGGAACTTCCTTTAATCCAATAAGATAAGCTACCGTATTAGCAATAATACTCACAGCAGGAGTTAAAATAAGGAGAAATACTATTATATTGGGATCTGGAGCTATATATAAGTTTGGAAATGCTAATAAAGGTATAGAAGCAAAAAGTATTGCAAAAATAGCGAAATCTAATTGATCAATTACCCAAAATGGAGCTCCACTTTGAATATTTAATCTTCTTTTTAAGAAAGAACCTAAAAGATCACCAATAGCCGCTCCATAAGAACACAAAACAATTCTTAAGAATAACATTAATAATCCAATAGGAAAGGCTCCTCCTATAAAATAATACTGATAATATGATAGATCAGAATATAATCTATATATTCCTAGTTCTATACCCTCTCTTGGAATCATCTCAATGGCAGGCCATAGTAACAAAAACAGTAGAAAAATAGCAAAAGAAATAGGAATTCCAATATAAAGAGGGCCCTTTACTAATCCGTTCCATGTTTTATGATCCCCAAAAACTCTCCTTCCATCTTTCCAAAATTTCCCACCATCAATAGATTTCCCTCCACCAACAATTACCATCCCTGCATTAGATATATAACCAGGAACAATAAAAAGTAAGCTAAATATAAGAGTTGCAAGCCAATCAGCCCAGGAATATGTAACTGAGATGATAATGAAATTGATCAAAAGCAAAAATGTAAATGAGAAAGTCAAAATTTTCGCGATTTTAGTGTTCCTTTTCTTGCTTTCTTCCTCAGCTTTGTTAGCAAGCATTTTTAAAGCAATCCACTTATAGAAAAATTGTATAAAATAATCTTTAATAAAAATTAAATGTTGTTAAATAAAAAAGAATATAATAAAGCTTTAATAATATTGTTGTATAAATAAATATCTTTTAAAGCACCGACAATAATATTATAATTTATTGAGTAAATCGTTGATAAAATCAAAAAATAATAATTGTTTATTAAAGTTTTAATATCTCTCCATTAATTTTAAGATTAATAAATAACTTTAAATATGCAGTCGAAATATAATTTGTATATTATGTTTCGTGTGGAAAACATTGCTTGGTGGCGTTAATTGTTGACAAATTCTAATAATAATAATAATTTTTCATTTAATATTGATAGATTCTATACAAATTATTTAAAAGGTCCAAAAATATTTAAAAAACGAGATGCTTTAGAGCCTTCTTTCATTCCAGAAGAGTTACCTCATCGAGATAGGGAAATAAAAAAAATTGCGGGCATTACAGCCTGTGCATTAAAAGGAGATGTCCCACCTAATTTTTTATGTTATGGGATGACGGGTACAGGTAAAACAGCCACGATTAGATATCTTAGCCAGAAATTAGCAGAACATTGTACGACTAATCTTCCCTGGTGGATTTATATCAATTGCAATGTAGTCTCAACTCCTTATCGGATTTTAGCCCATATTTATAATACGATTTCTGGTAGAGAAAAAATTCCTGCTACAGGGTTGCCAAAAGATATAATATTTAAGAAGTTATTAGGATTGTTGGACCATAAAGTAAAAAACTGTGTATGCTTTCTGGTATTAGATGAGATTGATATTTTAATAGGTAAAAAGGGTGGAAATGAGATCCTGTATGATTTAACAAGGTTAAATGAAAATTTGGACCTATGTAGGAGCAGCTTAATTGGAATTTCTAATAAGCTAAAATTTATGGACTATTTAGATCCAAGAGTTCTATCAAGTTTAGGAGAAGAAGAACCAATAGTATTTCATCCTTATAACGCAACTGAGTTAGGAGATATTCTTAAAGACAGAGCTAACATTGCTTTTCAAAAAGGAGTTTTAGAAGAGGGGGTAATTCAACTTTGTGCGGGATTAGCTGCAAAAGAACACGGGGATGCAAGGAAAGCTCTCCAACTTTTAAGGAAAGCAGGAGAAATTGCAGAAAGAAATCAACATAAAGCAGTTTCTGAATCACATGTGGAGAAAGCTCAGAATGCTATAAATAAGGATCAAGTGAGTGAATATATTTTAGGTTTACCTATTCAAGCTCAACTAATACTTACCACAGTATATTTGATGCAAAAGTTTAGCAAAGATCATATTATCACATCTGGAGATATTTATGAGGTTTATTCTGAACTAAGTAACAAAATCCCTGGAGTTAAACAGCTAACACAAAGAAGGATTAGTGATTATATTAATGAATTAACCTTAGCAGGAATTATATCTGCAAACACAAGATCGATGGGACATTACGGACGTACAAAAATAATAAATCTCGAGATTGAATTAGACCTTATTGATCGCGTTTTAAGCCAAAATGATAAAATTAATAATTTTTTAAATTATAAACCTGTCTTATTACAAAAAGATAAAGTCAAAGTTAAAAATAATGTCTTTAAAAAATTGCTTTAGCTTAAAAATTCCCATTCATTAATATTCTCACTTATTTCTTTAAGAAATGCGATTGTTGATTTTTCATTTTTATCCTTTAAAATTAGAAATAATTTAGCTAAATGTTTACAAAATTTTTTGTTCAAAGATCTTTTTGTTTGGAAGTCTTGACAATCATGTTTTAAGATCTTAGCCTTGATATCGATCTCCACCGTATAAGGATCTGGTTTTGTTCCCCTTATTTTTGCTTTAAGAAAACCTTTATCAAAATCAAAGGTAATTAAATTTATGGAAGCTTCAGAAACAGTAACTGCTCTATTTAACGTTCCTTTATCTAGAAATGCCTTCAATAATACATTAAATTTCGAATTAGAGTCCTTTTCAAAAGCAGTTTTCAATTGAGTTTGTGTTCGGTTCAATTCAATTTTATTTATAATTTCATCCTTTCTTTTTTTTTGCCAAATAATCAGTTGTTTTTCCAAATCTGGTGATATTCTAAGATCTTTATGGGGATCTTCTAAAATTAATTTGTGGTCGAGTGATTTCGCAATGAAGTTTGCAGCCTCTTTTGGGGAAAAAATAGAAAGGTCGAATGAAAGTTTGAATAATAGATCTTCTCGGGAAATTTTTGGAAATCCAATTATCTTCCAAATATATAATACCATTTCCTTATTATCTTTTCTAGGAATTGCTAAATTCATAAAAAAAACCTAAATATGATAAGTTAATATAATCATCTATTTGTTTTTAAGTCTAATTCAAAAGGTTTCATAGTATCCAATTCAATTATTGGAACGATTCCAGGAGTAGGAACGATTCCAAAACTTTTCATAAAATCAGTTTGAGCTTGAAAACAACCGGAATTAACAAGAGACACATTTCTATGATATCCTAATCCATTGATATGGACATGTGCGGTGTGAAAAATATCAGGAATTTTCTCTATTAATAACCAATCTTTATTAGTAGGAGCAATCTGCGTTTTCTCGCCATAAACTGGAGCAAGATGCCTACAAATAAGTAGTTCCTTCATAATTTCGGTAGGTTTATTGATGTCTAAATCATGAATTAACATATTCATATCATGCATACTTTCACCATGATATATAAGAGTTTTAACATTATGAGTTTCGATCATAGAGGGATTTCCTATACAAGTAATACCAAAATTAACTAAATCTTCACAATATTTCTTAGGTACAGCAGGGCGGGGAATCGCATTTCTTACTGGCTCGTGATTTCCTGAAGTATAAAATATCTTAATATATTCAGGAATTTCTGCTAAAATTTCTGCAGCTCTTTTATATTGCTGATAAATATCTGAAATAGAGAGATCTTTATGTTGTTTTGGGTAAACACCTATTCCGTCTACAAGATCGCCATTAATAACAAGGTATTTAACTTTTCCTGCCATCATTCTGATATTTTTATCGCCTATCTTTCCATTTAAGAAATTTATAAACCTCTTTAATAATGTTTCCTCAAATTCTTTACTTCCAATATGAGTGTCTGAAATTAATGCAATTGATAAGGGATCAGTAGAAATACTTGGTTTAAAATCGGTAGGAATATCAATTTTTGTAATATAATTTACAAAAATAATTCCTTTTTTACCTTTTTCTCCAGGACTATACGTGCCTTCAACATATACCATCTGGTCATTAACTGTTCGTTGAATAGTTTTAAAATTTTCTTCTTTCTCTGAATCTTTCCGTACCAAAACATTTACAATCCCCGTTAAATCTTCTAAGTTAAATAAATAATTATTATTTTTAGTTTGGTGCATATTCGAAACTAATCCAATTGTTGATACCTCTGCACTATTAGTTAATCTAAGGATATTATTAATATTAGTAGCAGAAAGAACGTCAGATCTTTTTCGCATCATCATTCGGAGTTTATTGAATTTATCTACAGTATAATCATAGAAGTCTTCATATTCTCCTGTCGTGAATAATTTTCCTGTAGGATCTGTTAAAATTTTATAATCTGAGCTATATTGTTTTGCAATAGGGTTGAAAGCGAAAGAAGATTTGGTAGATCCAAAGGGTTTGACTTCAATTTTCTTTTCTATAGAGATATCATTAGTTAAACTGGTGTTAGAATCAGATTGCGAAATCTTTTTGATTTGAATTAATTGGTTATTATAAGGAGCAGCGAGGGGATTAGGATCCTCTCTTAATTTCTTTAAGTTTAAATTATCGGATACTATAGTGGGTAAATCTCTATTCTTCATTTTGTTTTCATTAATGTGAGCTTTTGGACTGATAACTTTCCTTTTTAAAACTTTTTGTATTTGATCATTTGAGATTTTTGTTAAAACTTTTTCAGTTAGATGACTTTTGAAATCGGGAATAAAGCTAGTCTCCTTTATAATTAAATTTAAATCTTCCATTGGTTTTTCAAGGTTTAATACAAATTCTAATATGGAAGGAGTAATATTGATGCCTGAATTTACTAACTTATTAACAATTGTCCGTTTTTTTTCAGTTTGATCTTTGTTCAAAGTCATTTCTTCCATAATTAAATTATGATATTTAATGGAAAAAGAATATTATATTGTTTATTATTAAACAAAAAACAATTATTCTTTATATTAGGAGAGACAGTATAAAATCAACATATTTTTTTTAAAAATTCTTAATCTCTCTTTATTAAAAAGTAAAGGATCAATTAGCCTATTAATAATTTTATTTATTTTAGATAAGAATAATTAGAATAATAGAAACCAACTTTCTTAGAACATTACGGTATAGTAACTTTAAAGAATTGATAGCGAATGGTTGAGGTGAGCAATGAAATGGAAGTCTATTTTTCAATGATCCAAAAAAAAGTGGATGAATGTTATGAGATCGCAGAAAAAGCACGAAAAAAGGGACTAGACCCAGAAACATTTGTAGAATCACCCCAAGCAAAAGATTTAGCTGGGAGGGTGGAAAAATTGGTTGGTCCTCAAGGAGTTGCCGAAATCATTAGAGAATTAAAAACAATGGGAAAAACTGACGATGAAATTGTTTTTCAAGTAGTTTCTGATATACTAGATAACAAAATTGGCAATATCAAATTATTGGAGGACCGTGTTGAGAGAGCAATTAGAGTAGGTCTAGCTATAAAGACTATGGGTGTAGTTAGTGCTCCGCTTGAAGGAATTTCAAAAATCCTAATAAGAAAAGATCAACAAGGTAATAAATATCTTTCATTATATTTTGCTGGCCCAATTAGAGCAGCAGGAGGTACTACTGCAGCATTATGTGTATTGATTGCCGATTATGTGCGAAAAAAGTCAAATCTTCCAAAATATCAAGCCACGGAAGGAGAGATTGGCAGATATGTTGAAGAAGTTAAATTATATGATAGAAGAGTTCATTTACAATATCCATCCTCTAATGATGAGATACGCTTTGCGGTTGATAACTTACCAGTGGAAATTAATGGTGATTCAACTGAAGATGAAGAAGTTTCTGCATTTAGAAACTTACCAAGAATAGAAACAAATAAAATTCGTGGGGGAGCATGTCTAGTCTTAAATGATGGGATCCTTCTTAAAGCTCCAAAATTATTAAAAATTGCGAATGCAATGAAACTAGATGGATGGGAATGGTTAGGTAAACTAAAAAACATTGCCCAAAAAGAAGATAAAATTGAAAAGAATGAAAATAAAATTCCACCCAACTCAAAATTTGTTGCTGATATTATAGCGGGAAGACCTGTTTTTAGTTATCCATCTAAAATAGGGGGTCATAGGATAAGATATGGCAGATCACGGAATACAGGACTAGCAGCAACGGGTATACATCCTGTGACAATGGCAATCTTAGACGATTTCATTGCTATAGGAACTCAACTTAGAATAGAACGTCCTGGAAAAAGTGCTAGTGTGTGTCCAGTCAGTACAATTGAACCCCCCATAGTTAAATTGAAAAATGGTAATGTTGTAAAATTTGCTAATTTCAAAATTGCACAAGATAATTTTCCTAATATTAAAGAAATATTATTTTTAGGAGATATTCTTTTCGGTTTTGGTGAATTTGCAGAAAATAATCATAAGTTAGTTCCTTCTGGATATGTGGAAGAATGGTGGGCATTAGATTTAGAAAAAGCCACTAAAAATGAAAAAAATCTGAATATAGAAGCTAAAAATTATATACAACACCCATTAGAGTATATACCAACTGCTGAGGAGGCCATTCATTTATCTAAAAAATATAATATTCCATTACATCCCACTTATATTGATTTTTGGGGTAATTTAACCGTACAGGAGCTTATTTCTTTAAGAAAAGCATTCTTGAATGGTTTCAATGAATCAGAAAATAAAATTGTTTTGAATTATGAGAAAAATATAAAAAAAATTCTTGAAAAAGCACTAATTCTTCATAAAATCGAAGATAATAAGATTTTATTTGATAAATCTACAAATTGTATCTTTAATATAATTTTTAACTTAAAAGAAAAAAAAGACCCTACAATTGAAGAAGAAGAAGACGTTTTTAGTATCTTTAGTAAAATCTCTCCAATACAGATTAAAAATAAAGCTCCTTATTTTATGGGAACCCGAATGGGGCGTCCAGAAAAATCTGAAAAGAAAAGTATGAAAGGTGTGCATACTCTATTTCCTTTAAGTGATAAAGTCGGAAATACTAGATCATTGGAAAAGGCTATTGAACTTGGAAAGGTAAAAATCGATGTATGTAGAAAAAAGTGCTTAAATTGTGGAATGATCTCCATTTTTAATAGCTGCCCTAAATGCGGAAAACATACGGAATTTCAAAAGATATGTAATAAATGCAAAAAATTGTATCCAATTTACGAAAAGAATTGTCTTCAATGTGGGGAAGTTTTAAGATTTTCGACGGAAGCAATGTTTAATATAAAAAATCATGTTAATAACGTATTAAAAGGGTTAAAAACCACGCTACCTAAAAAAATTAAGGGAATATTTGGTTTAACAAATCAATTTAAAGTACCAGAACCTATTGAAAAAGGAATTCTTAGAGCAAAAAACGGCTTATTTGTTTATAAAACTGCAGAAATACGGTATGATGCTACAGATATTCCTTTAACACACTTTAAACCTGAAGAAATCAAAACATCTATTAATGATTTAATAGAATTAGGATACGAACACGACATCAATGGAACTGATTTAGTGAGCAATGATCAAGTGATTGAACTCAAAGTCCAAGATGTTGTTTTATCTGATGATTGTGCAGAATATTTTGTAAAAATTGCTCACTTTATTGATGATGAATTAGAATATCTATATAAAATGGAGAGATTTTATAATATTTCTAGAAAAGAAGATTTGGTTGGGCATCTAGCAGTAGGTTTAGCTCCTCATACTAGTGCAGGAATTATAGGAAGAATAATAGGATTCACTCCAGCGAGATCTATTTATGCCCATCCTTATTGGCATGCAGCTAAGCGTAGAAACTGTGATGGAGACGAAGATGGGATAATGCTTCTTTTAGATCCCTTGTTAAATTTCTCTAGATATTATTTACCGAGTAAAATTGGAGGTAGAATGGATGCTACGCTTGTAATTTCCTCCATATTGGACCCTAATGAAGTTGATGTAGAAGCACATAATTTAGATACTCTTTTTAAATATCCTTTAGAGTTTTATGAAGCTACTCAACAGTTTACAAATCCTTCTGAAATTGAAGAAACTATGAAACTTGTTAAATCTCGCTTAGGAAACACTAGTCAATATGAAAATCTGGGTTTTAATATTCCAACAAAAGACATTAATGAAGGTCCGACTGTTAGTTCCTATAAAACGTATGAGAATATGGAAGATAAAATTGAAGCTCAATTGCATTTAGCAAAGATAATTAAAGCAGTAAATGCTAGGAAGGTTGCCCAAAAGATTTTATCTACTCATTTCAACCCAGATATTCTAGGAAATTTAAGAAAGTTTGCTGTACAGGAATTTAGATGCGTTAAGTGTAATGCAAAGTTTAAACGTCCCCCCATTTCTAATGCAGGTAAATGTCCTAAATGTGGAAATCACATAATTTTAACTGTTAATAGAGGAGGCATTGAAAAGTATATTCCTCGTGCTTTAAAGTTATGCAAAGATTTTAAATTAGATAATTATACAGTTCAACGCATGGAATTGATAGAAGAATATGTTGAAAGTATTACGAATAATCCAAAGATTAAACAACAAAAATTATCAGATTTCTTTTAAATTAATTCATCATGGAATCGATCAATTTTATTGTCTCATAACAAATGTCTAAACATCCATTTAAAACAGCTTGCGAACACTTATCTGGAGTGTCTTCTGAGGAGTGGATATATTTTGAATCTTTGTAAGAATGAAAACATGCTACTTGAAATAAACTTTTTGTCGTTTTTGAAAAATAGAGAAAAGTTTTATGATCCGTCTTCGGATTAATCATACTATTAAACGTACTTAAAGGAATTTCTAATTTATTAGCAGAAGCTTCAAGAGATTCATTTAAAGTATCGTTTATTTTTTTTTTTCGAAATATTCCATAACCAGTTAAAAGTCCAATATAAGATCCAACCATATCAAGATTTATATTAAATGAGTTATTCAAATTATAATTAATTTTTAATTCTTTAGTATGCCGTTCGATAAAATTTTGAGATCCTAAGCATCCCCATTCTTCCGCACCACTCCATAGAAAAAGCACATCCATATTTTGTAATGGATTTTCTATAATTAATTTAGCTAATTCTATCAAAATAGATACTCCACTCGCATTGTCAATAGATCCTGTAGATTTTTTATTATTATAAATTAGGATAAAAATGAGGAGAATTAACGAAAATTGGATAATTGAAGAGTAAATTACCAATGAAATTATTAAGCTTTGATTTACGCTCCCTGAGAAAACATCAACAACAAACCAAATAGAAAAACCGAAAGTTAAAACTAAATATGGAATAAAAATTATCCGAAAAATAAAAATTAGCACGTTCTGTAATTTATATGGTAGGTTTGCTGAAAAAGTGTCATAATGAGCTGAAAAAATAATTACTGGACGCTTCGATACTTGTCTTTTAGCTGGTATTTTTGCTATTAAGTTCTTTGATTTTTCTCTTTTCACTAAGGAAAAAGTACGTTCGGTTGGAAAAAAGAACTTGATTGCTAAGCATATCAGTAGAAGCACTATTAAACGAGAAAGGATTAAATAAGAGAAAATAATGATATAAATTATTCTGGTTAAGAGAGTTTTAGGTCCACTAAAGGTAAAATATTCAATTTTTGATTCTATTTCTTTCTTTTTTAATTCTTGTTGTATATAAAATACAGCTTTGGATTCTCCTACTGATTCAGCAGAACGATTAAAAGCTAAAGATTTGACGTGGGTAATTGTTGATTCTATATTATAAGGTTTTGAGTCCAAAGTTTCAGCCATTATTTAAACATTTAAAAAATACTTTTCTAATTTATGAGTTTAAATTATAAAAAGATCGTCAATTTAATTATTTTAGGATTAGATTGATATTTAAAAATTAGTAAATTGAAAAGAAAGAAAGGAGAACAGAATTTATAGTATATATAATAAAGGGAAAGGGATTGGTAAAAAGTGCAGGAGGTGGGAGTTTCAATAGCCTTGAAAAGACAGGAAACTATATTTGAACCCACGAAGACCTATGTCACTAGAGCCTCAGTCTAGCACCTTAGAAAATGGGTGTGTCTAGCGCCGTAGACCACGCTTGGCTACCCCTGCAATGTTTTTTAAATATAATATGTAAAATAAGACATATTAAATATTTTTTTTGTTTCTTTCATAAATATTGATATTAAATTGATATTAATGATAATCATGCCTAAATTTGAAACAATAATTTTAGAAATAGAGGAGCAAAAAAGATTGGCTATAATTTATTTTAATAGACCCAAATCTTTAAACGCATTGAATTATAATATGGTAAGAGAATTTTGTCAAGCCTTAGAGGTTGTTTCGAAAATGAAATCCTTGAGATGTTTAATTTTGACGGGGATAGAAAAAACTTTTAGTGTCGGAGGAGATATTAATGAATTTAAAAATGCAGTAGATCCGGGAGTATTTATGTATCGTATGGCTAATAAATTAAACGAAGCAGTGAAATTATTAAAATATTTAAATATCCCTTTGATTGCTGCAATAAATGGATTATGTTTTGGGGCAGCTCTAGGATATGCTTGTGCTTGTGATTTAAGGATATGCCATTCTGAAGCAAAATTTGGTGCAGCATTTACTGGAATAGCCTTATCTCCTGATACATCAACATCTTTTCATCTACCAAAAATTGTGGGGCCATCTTTAGCAAAGGAAATGATTCTAATGAATAGAATTTTGAATTCTGAAGAAGCTGTAAGATATAACTTGGTTTCCCAGATTATATCTGCTGATTATGACTTTTTAGAGGAGATAAAAAAGTTAGCTGTTAAATTAACCAAAGGAGCTCCAATTGCAATTGGAGCTCCTTTGGTTAATTTAACAGCTAACTTTTTTATCT
>Ga0209427_10001656_pt1 | contig 25772 bp, 30 predicted proteins | sample DeeMarSWOR136_30_FD_187465 | JGI IMG/M metagenome (GOLD analysis project Ga0209427, IMG submission 187465) | Marine sediment microbial communities from White Oak River estuary, North Carolina - WOR-1-36_30 (SPAdes) (version 2) | ecosystem: Environmental > Aquatic > Marine > Intertidal zone >...
TTCGACCAGCCTTCGTAACCGCACAGGAGGACGGATGAACCTCTACTGCAGGAATATTATGGCTTATTAGAGCCTCCATAACCCAACTGTTCAGCAGAGTCATAGCCAGATGGGTCTGCGAAAACCCTAGAATCTGTGACGGATCAACATACCCTCCTGCTATAGCATATCGTTCCGCAACCGGATGACCAAAAGAGCCGCCTCCGTGAACCAAGATAAGGGACGAAACCTTGGCTCGAGAAATTTCTTTTGCCAACCGTTCAATTGCCTTCAAGTCAGGAGTCAATAGCTTCTCCTTGTCTGTTATCACGGAACCTCCTAGCTTCAGAACAGTTGGCTTGACATTCATTCTTCGCACCATCATCGATTTTTTCATGAAATCTAAAACGGGTTATTTTCAACTACTTTATTGTTACAACACCGTTTTCTAATCGAACCACATCTCCTGTTTTTATTTTTGAAATATCGATTTCGTCAACGCAGGGTATCTCTGAGATTATTGCGCCTACAGCAACTACAGTTTCACAGTCTCTGTTTATGATTCCAGCTGGAGCTACCCCGCCTTTTTTTAGTCTATAAAGGGTGTAGGACCCGACTGTTGATCCTTTACCATTCGGGAAAACCAGAATCTTGTCTTTGATTCTCTTTCCTTGCAGTTCATGCCCTTTTTCTAGTATCTCACTGGTTTCTGGGTCTACTCCACCGTAAAATGAAATCGGCTGTGTGGTCGTTAATGCCTCGCCCTCTGCAACTCCCCTAGAGATTATCCTTCCTTTCAACTCCATTTTCCGCTCACCCCAGCTTCTATGCACTCTTCTGGGCTCCCCATTTTGGTCAACATCTTGTTATGTCTTGAGTAGTAACAGCCCTTCGCAGAGGTTGTAGCAACAGTTCTAAATCTTCCCTTCAATGGCGCTACTGCCATGCAGGTGTCGCAGGCAAATTTTCCTCCCGCCTTCTCGATCACTTCGGTGTAGCCTCTTTTGTCAGCAAGCTGTTTCATGGGTCTTGAGGTTGCAACCCAGAATTCAGTGTTTGCTGATATCTTCTTGTCTTTAAGCAGGCTCGCTATTTGTGCTATTTCTTTGATGGACGCGTGGGGACAGCCTATGCACACGAAATCGATATCTTCAGCATCATCGTTGATGGCTTCATATGCTTCCCGTATGTCCCTGTCCTCGATTGTTATGTTCTCTTTTGGAGGCTGATACTTCTCAGATTCTGGAGTGATTCCCTTCATGTGAAACAGCGGCTTTGAACCAAAAGTCACCACAGAAGCACAGAACGACTTCAATTCATCCACGCTCACATCGTTTATGCCCGTGATGTAGGGAATCTTGTTTTGCACCTGTTTTCCAATACAGTAACCAAGTGCGCCCCAATCCGAAATTTTAGTCAATTTTGCTTTCACATCTACGTGAGTGTCTGGCACTCTGTTCTTTTCCAGATGAAGCCCATAGCAGGGTGTTTTGCCTACAAACGCTGCTGCAAGAGCCGATGGACCGCCCTCCCTGTTTGTTTTTGCTCCGATAACTGAATTGGCGAAGGTAACTGCGGAAGATTCTGACCATGCAATGTGTTCGCCATATCTTGGCAAGTTGCCAATCAGGTAGGGTGTGCAGGTGCAGGAGATGAGTATTCCCATTTTACTGAAGGCATCTATCACCAGATTCTGTTTTCTTGCGAACTCCTCGTCAATCCCAAGGTTTCTCCAATCTTCCAGATCCATTCCTGCAGGATTTAGGGTGGTTAGCACTTTGACTTTTCCGTCTTTTGCAAGTTCGTTCAGAAATTCTAGACCCGCATCTCCGAGGTTATGATAGGATACTCCCGCAACTTGGACTGACCCAACTTCTATGAGTTTTTCGGCGCCGTAAATGTTTCCGAGGGCAACAAGTATCTCCATGGACTTTTTTACTGCGTAGCCCTCTTCTCCATCCAGCATTTTTTCCTCATTTTTTGTCAGATACATATGATCACAGGAACTTGTTTAAGTCAACTTTTCGGTAATTTTCCTTTTTAAATCCTTTACCCGTTCCCTTGAGGGGGATTGTTGCATCTAACCCCATCTTACATGTTCTGGCTTTTTTTCCTTCAGTTAAATCTCCAAACGGATCAAGCTCGGTTGAAACTTTTCGTATTCTTGTTACTTTTCCTTCGCGTTCAAGTTGCTCCAAGAATCCACTAAAACCCAAAATGTTTCCCTCACAGTTTCTGAACGCCAATCTTTGTTCTTAACACTTTAAATCCTTCATTTTCCATGGCTGATGCAACCTTTTCTTGCAAGTCTTTTCCAGGCGTCAACGCCACCATGCAGCCTCCACCTCCGCCACCAGTTAATTTTGCTCCAAACGCCCCCTGCTTCCTAGCCAAGTCAACCAAGTAATCCAATTCTTTGCATGAAACTTCGATTTCCTGCAGTAAACGATGGTTCTCGTTCATTAATTCGCCAACTTTCTGTAGGTCAAACTCTTCCAGCGCCTTTCTTCCTTTATGCGCCAGCTTTTCTGCTTGCTTGAAGATTGCACCGTATTTCTCGGGGTTTTGTTTCTTTCTTTCTGCCACTCCAGCAACCATCGCTTTAGTGTCAGCAACTATTCCCGTGTTGCCGATGACGATTTCAATCGGTTCCTTTATGCTTAATTTCTCTATTGTGTTTGCGCCCCTGCCTAAATTCTTCTTGAACCAGATCAAACCGCCAAACGTTGCTGCAGTATTGTCGATGCCGGAAGGGTTTCCCGCATACGCCTTCTCCGCTTCATAGGCAATGTCATTAATTCTTTCGTCAGACAAATCTAATTCAAATTCTTCTGCTATGGCTCTGGCAATCGCGACACTGCTGGCTGCAGAAGCTCCAAGTCCACTAAATCCGGGAAGGTTTCCGCCCAACCAAATGTCTATGGCGACATTTTGGGGATCCATGCTCATTGCTTTTAGCATTCTTCCGATTGACTCAAGTTGCTGCAGTTTCTTCTTTTCAGCGTACCCTTTTGCGCCTGTTCTTTCGTCTGTTACATTGATGCCTTTTACAGCTTTTCTCACTTCTGCGTCAGCCGCTGAAACAACTGCTGAAGCAATTCCAGGTACGCCATGAACAACGAAATGTTCACCAAACAAAATTGTTTTTCCGAATCCAGAACCTCTTCCCATTGAAACTAACCCAGAAGAAAATGGAAGAGATTAAATAAAATACTTTTAGGTTAACATTTTTTCGTAAATGCTATGGCGGCGTAGCCTACTACTGCAGAACGGTCGCCTAGTACGTCGCCGCTTGTTTTGTAGCATAATAACTGTGCCTTTTTGGCGCCTAACTCCTTTGTTGCAGTGATGGCGGCGATGGTTGGACCGTAACCGCAAGTGGATATCCCGTAAGCTTCTACAGTAGAGTAGTATTGTTCTTCGTCCATCTTGAGGGCAGCATCTATCGCCATTTTGTCCTTCTTTTCGGCTCTTTCCTGTGGCTCATAATGGGTCAAATCGGAGGATGCAATAACCAAAGCGTTCTTTCCCTTCAAGGCTTTTGCAGTAGCCTTCCCCACTTCGCGGCTGGACTCCAAATCCTGCATCATGAAGCAGATAGGAACAAACTTGAAGTTTGAACCGTACAGATACTGAAGGAAGGGAAGTTGAAGCTCAATAGAATGCTCGTAAGTATGCGCCATCTCATCCACATCAACAATGTTAGATGCCTGCAAAATCCGGTCAGCTGTTTCAGTGTCAATCTCCACATCGCCCAGAGGTGTACGCCACGCCCCCTCGTTCATGACTGCAAGTGCGCTTCCATATCCAGTATGGTTGGGACCAAAAATCACTATAACGTCAGGTTTTCCATCCTTCGCAAGATGATAATATGCATGAGCGGCTACAGGACCAGAAGCCATGTATCCCGCATGGGGAACCACAAGCCCAACCAAGTTTCGAGGGCCCTCCTTTACTATCTGCGGAAGGCTTCCGGGTCCTAGCCTGTGAGTGAAAAGTTCTGCTATCTGATTCCGTAAGCGGTTGGGGCTGCCAGCATACCATGAACCTGCGACTGCCGGTGACCTAATTTTCAAACGTCCTCTACTTCCCCTCTTTCCTTAGTCAGCTTTATTTCAAAGTCTTCGATGGACTGACTTGGGTCTCCGTCTGGAGGGATTTCGTCTCTCTCGCGTAGTATCTGTCTAGCTAGAAGCCAATATATAACTGCCAATGCCCGTCTCCCCTTATTGTTGGTGGGTATAACCAAGTCCACAAAGGAAAAATCGTTGTCTGTGCTACAAAGCGCTATCACAGGAATTCCGATGCTCGCCGCTTCTTTCACTGCTTGCACATCAGCTTTGGGGTCAGATACTATTATTACGCTAGGCTCGAGACGATTTGGGTAAAGAGGGTTTGAAAGCATTCCGGGGATGAACCGTCCAACTATCGGGGTTGCTCCAACTACTTCACAGAATTTCTCTACAGGAGACTGCCCGTACAATCGTCCAGCTACAGCCGCTATCTTCGAGGGTTCAAATCGGGCTAGAAACTTTGCAGCCACTCGTATACGTTCATCTGTTTTTTTAACGTCCAAAACGAACAAGCCATCGGCTCTAACTCGATATATAAATTGTTCCATGTCTTTTGTTCTCATTCTGGTTCCTATATGAACCCCCGCGGACAACAGTGTATCCTGGGGTAACAGAAGGTCTTCTTCGCTGAATGTTTCGATTTTTTCTTCACTTTCGGACAAATTTTTTTTCTCCAATTAGATTATTGACATTTGTGCTCTATTTCCAAGAGTTTCCTCTATGCGGATTAGCTCGTTGATTTTCGCCACTCGCTCTCCGTGTAACACACCAGTCTTGATGATCGGACAAGAGAAAGCAACGGCTAAGTGAGCTATATGTGTATCAGTTGTTTCTCCAGAACGATGCGACATAACCGGGACGTAACGTGCTCTTTTAGCCAGTCGCGTAGTTTCCCAAGCGTCTGTGAGTGTGCCAATCTGATTTGTTTTTATGATGATCGAGTTCCCTGCACAAAGTTTTATGCCTTGACTTAGCCTTTCGCGGTTTGTGACAAACAAGTCGTCGCCGCAGATGAAACAGTTCTTAACTTTTTTCGTGAGTTCCGCAAAACTTTCAAAGTCGTTCTCATGGAAAGGGTCTTCAACATAAGCAAGATTATAATTCTCAATGAGACGCAACATAAACTCCAGTTGCTCTCCAGAATCTCGTTTGGTTCCTTCCATGGAATAAACATAAACCTTTTCTTTTGGGCTCCAGAAACTGGAAGCAGCAACATCGAGACATGCCCTACATTCGATGCCTAGCTCAGCTGAAACCTCTTCACAAGCCTTAACAACTATCTTCAAAGCTTCTTCGTTTTTTATGTTGGGCGCCCAAGCTCCTTCGTCTCCTCTTCCACCTGTAAAGGTTTTATCAGCCTTTCTGAGAAGAGCCCCGATCCTATGATGTACCAGAATGTTGGCTTTCGCCGCCTCTGCGAAGCTGGGTGCCTTAAGCGGGATAACTAGGTACTCTTGTATGTCCGTTGTCTTTCCTAGGGCATGTTTTCCTCCGCCCAGCACGTTCCCAAGAGGATATGGAAGCTCGTTTGCAAGGTATCCGGATAGCTGCTGAAACAGGGATGTGCCATAGGAGGTTGCGGCTGCTTCTGCCGTGGCTAGGGAGATAGCGAAGGCAGTGTTTCCTCCGACATTGCTGAAGTTTTCTGTTTCGTCGATTTCGTGAAGAAGAGCATCAATTTCCTGTTGTTCTTCAGCGTCCATGCCTATAAGTTCAGGGACAATCAGTTCTTCTACCTTTTTTATAGCCTCCTCCACTCCTCCTTCAGGATAGGAAACCACCTCAGCTTTGCCTTTGCTGGCTCCTGCTGGGGCAGCGGCTCTTCCGAATCCATCAACGGTTACAATGTCAACTTCAATCGTTTCCTGTCCTCTGCTGTTGAAAAGTTTTCGCGCCATAACATCTTCTATTATGGATGACATGTCTGTTCCCCCGCTAAAATGGTTGAATGTTGTCTATTTTGCCTTTTTCTTCATAAAACCTGAGAATCTTGTCGGCAATCTCTATGTGAGAAAGAATCATTCGGCGACAGCAATATCTTGTTAAACCTAAGCTGTCCAGAACCTTTTTCGCGTCTTCTCCAGCTTTGACCCTTCTGGTGAACTCTTCCCATTTGTCACCTACCAGCTTGCCACATGTGAAACAGCGAACTGGGATAATAATTTCAATTCGACCTCCTACACATCATTATGACCTTCAGGTTGTTTCGAGCATTTAATTCCTACTTATACATTTCGGCGTCATTTTGTTTAGACTTCTTAACACCTTTAACTAATACAAACACTTCTTTTTGGGAGTGCTCATCTGTAGCTTTTCTGATCCCTAGCCCTAGCCCCGGGACCTCCAAACTTTTTGGGCTCTCTTCTTCTAGGATCACCGGCAATCATTGTTCGATCGTAGTCTCTGAGGGTAGTGCGAAGTCGAGTGCTCTTTGTCCACTTCAGTAGACCCTTAGCTATGGCCATACGCGCGGCTTCAGCCTGCCCCATGAAGCCTCCTCCACCCACCTTAACGTTGATGTCAACCTGTTCCCAAACTTTATCATCTATCAGAAATAAGGGCTCTAGAATTTTGTCGCGAGCGAGTTTCGGCTCAAAAATCTCTAAGGGTACATTGTTTATTCTGATTCTCCCCTTTCCAAGTCTAACTGTGGCTCGAGCTATTGCGGTTTTCCGCTTCCCACTTATTACCATGACCTTTTTTGATTTAGACATGCTATTCAACCTCTGGGCTCCACCCAATCTCTTTAGCCAATTCTCCAACAGTAATATAAGGTGATTTCAATTTATCTGCGCTGGCTTCAAGGATTGTTTGGATTTCTTTACCATCAAATTCCTTAGGAGCACCTAAGTAAACCTTAAGTCTTTTGTAAGCCTGCCGACCTTTCGGTTTCCTCCGAGGAAGCATACCGCGGACGGTTCTGCGAACAATTTTGTCAGGCCTTCTAGGATGATAGGGTCCCTTTCTCGGATGACCCACCTCAAGGAACGTTTTAGCTTCCTCAACTATTTGCAGCCTCTTGCCTGAAATGGCTGCTTTTTCAGCGTTCAAAACGATGACGGATTCGCCTTGGAGAAGACGTTTGGCTATGATGCTGGCCATTCGTCCAAGAATCAGTCCCTTGGCGTCAATAATTATGGCGTTTTCGGAAGACATACAGTTTACCCCATGAGTTTCACGTTTTTGCCCGCTGGGTTCTTTTCCATCAAGTCTCTGATTGATAAACAGTTTCCCTTAGCCTTCAGAATCTTTGATTTCGCCTGGTCGGAAAAGGCGAAGGCTGCTACTGTCATGGGATGGTTGGCTTTTCCGGCGCCCAGAACTTTACCCGGGACAGCAACGGTTTCTCCCTCTTTCGTGTAGCGGTTCAATCGGCTTAAATTTAACGCTATGCGGCTTCTTTTTGAACTTGACAAACGTTCTGCTAAGTTGCGCCATAATTCGGTTTTGTTTTCTCGTGATTTTTTCTTTAAATCTTGAATGAGCTCAATAAGCTCCGGATTGGTTGCCTTTACTTTCTTCACTTCTACTTACCCTTTTTCAGTTGATTGGAAAAGTCCTTTACTTTTTCGTCAAGAATTTTGATAGCCTCAATAATGATTCGTTCTACTGGGAGTGCTCCGGTGGACTCGATTTTAAAAATAAAAGCGTTCTTGTCCCAAGATATTTCGACGGCTGGTGGGTCTTGGGGGCAAGCATCTGCACAGTCCATACAGAGGGTGCATTCTATTTCTTTCTGAGTTTTTATTCCTTCCGCCGTTTCTATGAAAATCTCTTCGGGACAAATCTTAACGCATTTGCCGCATGCATCACAGCGTTCAGGGTCAATCTTGACTTCTGGTAGGTACATGTAAGTGCACATGGAGACTGGTTGCCATTTCGCATGTTTCTTTCCTTTCCCCAGTCGAGCGTAGGCTTCCAAGTTTACTCGTTGCTCGGGAGCCAATTTTACTAGCGGAATCTTGTCGCTGACCGGAGTGATGTCAGGGTTCTCTGGCTTCAATTCTCCTGAATAAATTGTTGTTGTTTTGTCTGTGGCTTTGGCTTCCAGTGTCAGATTTGCTCGACAAAGGTTGCATCCAAGCTCGCTTTCGCAGTTGCACTCTTCAGGAAGGTTGTAAGAATCTAGGTCGGTTTTGAGGGGGATTAATCCCATCCTGTGGGCGAGAATCTCATCGTTAAGAATTGAAGAATTTTCGAGGATAATAATTTCGTCTATGGCCATTGTGGGGACTTCGGTAATCATGATTCGCCGTAACGCGTTTACAAAAGGCACATTGACTCCTCTAACAATGAATCGCATGAATTCATCGGTTTTTTCAAGGATTTGAATCTCTACCACAGTTAAGCCTCAATTAAGCCTCTTTGTAATAGCGCGTTTAAAGCTCGTGCTTTTCAAAGAAAGAGAAAGCCATTATTTCAATATTGTGGTTTATGAGGGGAGCGAATCATATATTTTAGCTGCTCAAGCCCTGTTTCTCACAATTTTTGTAATCACTAAAATATCAGACTCGTCGTCCTCTACGTCCGCCCTTCCTTCGGGTTCCGTCATGAGGTATGGGCGTCACCTCTTCAATGCGGCCTACGCGGAATCCAGCTCTTGCCAAGGCACGTATGGCAGCTTGGGCTCCTGCCCCGGGCGTTCTGGCGCCTGATCCTCCTGGGGCTCGGACTTTTATGTGTATAGCCGTTATTCCTTTGTCTTTGGCGATGGTGGCGGCGTGGGCTGCGGCTCGCATGGTGGCATATGCTGATGATTCTAGCCGATCTGATTTGACGTGCATGCCTCCTGAGGATCGTGCAATGGTTTCTGCGCCTGAGATGTCTGTGAAATGGATGATTGTGTTGTTGTAGGAGCTGTAAACGTGAACGACTGCCCATTTGTCAGTCTTTTTACTCACGACTCTTTTCCTCCTTACTCTGCGATGCTGGTTCGGTTGGAACAGTTATGGATTTTGTCAGTGGATGATCGGGGTTTGTAAGAGGGCTTTTTGGGGTGTAAGCTATTTTCGTCTCTTCATCCTTGAGTACCAAATAGCTTGGAGAGGATACTTTTCTTCCCTCAATGGCGATATGGCCATGGGTGATAAGTTGACGGGATTGCTGTATGGACTGGGCTAAGCCCCTCTGGAAAACAAGCGTTTGAAGCCTACGTCCAAGTATATCTTCCAGTGTCAGGTCCAAGACGTCGTCCAGTTCCGATTCGTCAGGTAGGATTCCTAGCCGATGAAGCTTGTCTAGAAGCTGCTTTTCCTGTTTTCTTCGTTCTCCAGCTGCCATACCCAAAAGTGAGCGCCCGATACCACGGTACTTTGAGAGTAAAGTTTTGTGGCGCCATATTTCTCTTTTATTTCGTAAACCGTATTGACCGAGCAGTTTGAGTTCGGCTTCTAATGCGTCGATTTGCCAAGGGAACCGTGGTGTATCAAATTTTTTTCTTTGCTTCTTGGGATCTCCCATTTATTGTCTCCGCACCTGTTTTTTCTTTACACCTATGGCTTTCCCTTTTCTGCCCGTTGTTTTGGTTCTTTGCCCTCTGACCTTTAATCCGTAGCTGTGGCGGAAGCCTTTCCATGATTTTATCTTTTTCATTTGATCTATGTCGTTCTTTGTTTGAAGAACTAGATCTGAGCCTAAGAGATGAATGTTTTCTCCTGTTTCCACATCTTTTCGCCGATTTAGAAGCCACGCGGGTATGCCATACTTCACGGGGTTTGTGATTATGTCTTCGATTTTTTCTACATCAGCGCTGGAAAGGAAACCCATTCGCGCTTCTGGGCTGATTCCAGCTTTTTCTATGACTGCGTTTGCCAGTTTTATTCCTACACCTTTTACGCTTGTCAGGGCGTAAGTTACCGGCTGGCTTCCTTCAATGTCGGTTCCGGCAAACCTTATGATGTGCTGAAATTCTCTGGGCATCTTGAATATTCACGTCTCTTTTAGGCTATCTACGGAAGATAGTTGCAGTTTATTTAAAGTTTCCTTTATGTGTATCGCTTCTTTTCAATAAACATTAGAAAGCAAACGTGTGCAGTCAGTTCGGTAGTTATCTGCTCAGAATTTCAGTGCTGTTACGCCATCTTTTTACGATAAGTTTTTTACGCCTACTTTCTTGCTCTTTACTGGGGCTTAACTTTGGCTCGGCTTAAAGGATTTGAAAAACTTACAAACGTGGATGATGCTCTTTCATCTTTTTTAACACAACTTAAGCCAGAAAGGCTAAATTCTGAACGAATCCCGATCCACGTTGCTCTAGGACGAGTCACAGCAGAGGACATCCGAGCCAAGTACAATTTGCCGCCTTTTGACCGCTCAGCCGTAGACGGTTACGCCCTGAAAGCAAAAGACACTTTCGGAGTTTCCGCGTTTAACCCAAAAATCTTCAAACTAACCAAAAACAAAATCCGTGAAAACGAGGCAAGAGAGCTATGGACTGGAAACCCGGTTCCTGAAGGCGCCGACGCCGTAGTTATGCTTGAATACACCAAGAAATTGGATGACAAAATCGAGTTGGCGACAGCAGTTACTCCTGGCAGAAACGTCTCCAAAATGGGAGAGGACGTGACTGAAGGAAACGTAGCCATAGAGACTGGGACTCGGCTGAATCCTCATCATTTGGGGTTGCTGGCGGCGTTGGGCGAAACCCATGTTGACGTTGTCCGGAAACCTAAGGTCGCCATCTTGGCAACCGGAAGCGAACTCGTAGAGTTGGGTCACAAACTTGAGCCCGGCAAGATCGTGGAGACTAATCGGCTGGTTTTTTCAAGCATGTGCATGGAGTTGGGCGCGGAGCCATTAAACTTGGGCGTAGCCAAGGACGATCTAAAGGAGATAAGCGCCAAAATTCAGGAAGGATTAGAACAGGCAGACGTAATTATCACCACAGGAGGCACCAGCGTCGGATATCCTGACTTGGTTCCCATGGCAGTCAACCAGATAGGAAAGCCTGGAATCATCGTGCATGGTGTAGCAATTAGACCCGGTATGCCAACGGCGTTGGCAATCCTTAAAGGCAAACCCGTTTTCGTGCTGTCTGGAAACCCTGTGGCAGCCACTGTAGGTTTCGAGGCGTTCACTCGACCCACCCTCCTTAAGCTGCTGGGGATAAATGAGGCTAGACCAGCTGTCGAGGCGAAGCTAACTCGGAGAGTTGCAGGGGCTCTGGGGCGAAGAGTCTTCTTACGGGTTCGTGTTTTTGAAAGAAATGGCGGCTTTTTCGCTGAGCCTGTCCGAGTGACCGGGTCTGGCGTGCTCACAACAATGACAAAGTCGAACGGGTACGTGATTATTCCTGAAAACCGTGAGGGCATAGAAAAGGGTGAATCTGTTAGGGTGCATCTTTTCTCTAGTATCGTGAGGGAGTAGCGTGTTCCGAAAACTTCTTTCTTTTGATGAAGCCAAGCAAGTTCTCGAACAGAACTTTTCTGCTAAACCTGTTGGAGTGGAACAAGTTTCCATCTCAAAAGCGCATGATTGCGTGCTGGCACAGAACGTTGTGGCGTCATTGAATATTCCTCCCTTTAGTAGATCAACCGTGGACGGCTATGCCGTGAAGGCTGCTGATACCTTTGGCGCAAGCGAAGACAACGCCGTCTCCCTCAGATTCTGTGGACAGGTAGCAATAGGCGAATCTCCAAGCGTAGTTGTGGAAACGGGATTGGCTGCAGAGATAGTCACTGGAGCACCTCTACCTGACGGCGCCGACTCCGTGGTTATGGTGGAGTACACAACCCGACAGGGAGACAACGTTTTCATACAACGTCCAGTTTCAAGAGGCGAAAACATGATGGCAGCAGGTTCCGACATCCGCAAAAACGAAACTGTTCTAAAAAAAGGTCGGATTCTGGGTTCCCGCGAAATTGGGGTTCTGGCTGCCATCGGCTTGACGGAAGTTGCTGTTTACAGGCGCCCCAAAGTGGCTGTATTGTCTACAGGAGCAGAAGTTGTGGAACCTGGAAAAGTCCTTCCGCCCGGGAAAATCTATGACATAAACGCTCATACTCTGAGTGCGGCGGTTCTGGAAGCTGGAGGAGAGCCGATTAACTTGGGAATCATCCCCGACAAGAAAGACCTACTGAAAAAGGCTCTTGAGAATGCTTTAGATTCGGCGGATGTGGTAATAACTTCGGGCGGGGTTTCAGTTGGTCCCAAAGACTTCACTCCCCAAGTCGTAGATAGTCTAGGACAGCCCGGTGTAATCATTTCTGGAGTGGCTGTGAAACCTGGGAAACCAATAACCATCGCAGTAGTTGACGGAAAGCCTATCTTTTCATTGCCCGGTAACCCAACCTCGTCCCTCTTCATGTTTAACGTGTTCGTTCGTCCCATCCTTGTCAAACTTGCTGGGAGAACCGAAGAAGAGTTGCCTAAGGTTAAGGCAGTGGCTGCCAAGAAAATGTTTCCGGCACGGGGACGCCGAACCTTTGTTATGGTGAACTTAACCTATAACGAAGCTGGAACGCTGCTTGTCAGTCCGGTTCCTACTGGCTTGTCAGGTGCCATAACCACTTTGGCGAAGGCTGACGGTTTTGTTGAAATATCCGAGAAACAGCAGTTCATAGATGCTGGAACAGAAATAGACGTTTACTTGTTTGGAAAATTGAGAAAACCGTAAACAACTTGAATGTTTTTAGCTGAAGTTTTCCCTTTTTGCCACTATGTATCCGGATGCTATCAATAGTATAATCATGTATGCTATCAGGGCTGTGTGGAACAGCAGAGCGCCTCCGAAGGTCTGCAATGCAATCGAGTTGGAGAGGGTTGTTGCTCCAAAGGTTATTCCTGTAACGAATAGGCCGACTACAAGGGGCACAGACCATCTTTTCATCTTGAAGAGGCTGTACGCTGTGATTAAACTTAAGATTCCTAGAACTGGGATGTGTGGGGGTGCAGCGAAATTTTCGATCGCAAAATAGCCTACTTCAGCAATTCCTACTGCAATATAGAAAATTGAGAATAGTAACACGGCTGGATTTTTAATCTTGCTCGATTTCGAAGTCATCTCGCATTCCTTGCCTACCGCTATAATACAACAGGTAATAAATTAGTTTCTCAATTTTTGCTTACAGTAGGAACTTATTTTCAGCGAATTAGGGTGCTTTTCAAGAAATGAAGGATAAACGCTCTTGATGGGGAAGCTGGATTCTTTGTAATAATTCTGTTTTCATAAGTGTTATCATCTGCGGCTGTAATCTGGTTTCGATCAAGATGGACCCGAAAAAAATGCTTTCGAAGGAGATAGCTGCCAAAGTCAGGGGTCACATCAGCGAGCAAACCGTTTCTGAGATGGTGGATCAATTCTTCAGGCACGGCAACACCTTTCTTCTCTTAGAATTGATGAATCTAAGAAAGGAAGTTGAAAGCCTGAGAGAAGAGCTTCATCAGAGGGAAAGCAAACGAAGTTCTCTCCGCACACTACTGGCTCCATGAAACATTGTAACCTCCTTCACCCTTCCTTTTTCTATTGAACGAACAAAGAAAACTTTGGATAACCAAAGTAAGCTTAGCGATTTGACCAAATTCCATTTGCGTTTCCTTTTTCGTAAGCTTAAAAGGTATACTGAATATTGGCTTATTGTTGCTCAGGAATTGCAATAGGTCAATTCCCGAGGAAGTTGTAAAGCAAGCGTTTGCAAGAGCAAATGCCCGATGCCAGTGTGAAAGAGAAGGTCATGCGCATTCAACTTTTGCATGCTTCAAACAGATCAAATGGAAAAATGGGGGAAATGGTATGGAGAGAAGTGGGTGGGAAGCCCATTATATCGTGAGTCCTGAAGAAGACGGAAAACCTACGTAGAAAATTGTGAAATACTCTGTTGGGACTGCTATACTAAAACGTTGCAGAGCCAATAATCCTAAATTCTCCTTTTAATGTATAATCAGTTAATTTCGTAGGAGTGACCGAGTATGGGTTATCGTGAGCTCTTCGTATCGCCGTCTCCCGTCTTCACGGGCAATCAACGATCTTTTGAAGAGGCTGAATACGTCATTTTAGGAGTCCCCTTTGACGTAACCAGCACCTACCGCTCCGGAGCAAGATTCGCGCCCCTCGCCATCAGAGAAGCCTCCCTCAACATTGAAGGCTACAGCTTCAGAACAGGCATTGACATTGAGGACCTGAAAATCCATGATTTAGGGGACCTGCATGTCGCCGGAGATGTTGAATTGACTCTGGGACGTTTAGCGTTGGTTGCGCAGGATCTTTTTGACGCCGAGAAAGTTCCAGTGTTTATCGGAGGCGAACACACTATTACCTTGGGTGTTATGCGGAGTCTCGACAAAAACGTTGCCTTGGTAAGCTTTGATGCTCACTTAGACCTGCGCGACGACTACCTTGGTCTTACATTGTCTCATACAACCTTTATGCGGAGAATCAAAGAAACTGTTAATCCCTCCAAGATTCTGGAGATTGGCACCCGCGCAGTATGCAGGGAAGAGCTTGATTACGCAAAAACCTCTGGAATCGAGTTCTTAACTGCCCATCAGATAAGAAAGGACGGCATCGAGAAAACGGTTGAAACACTCGATGATATCCTTGAGGGTTACGAAAAAATCTACCTCACAATCGATATGGATGTTCTGGAGCCTGCATTTGCGCCTGCGGTTCAAAACCCTGAACCTGAAGGACTGGATATCCAAACGCTTTTGGACCTTCTTGGGGCGGTATGTGACAGTCGGGTAGTTGGCTTCGATTTGGTTGAGGTAGCGCCTCATTATGACAGGGGCTTAACAGCCACTCAGGCGGTAAAGACCCTTTTTGAAGTATTATGCTGTTTAGAGAAAGCACGAAAAAGTTAGTCTGCGCCGTTCTGGGCTTCTTGGTTCACACGTTTTCTTTCATTAGTTTCGCTACGAAAAAGCCGTTGCATTCATGAATATGGGGATAGAGTCTTTGGCATTTGGTTAATCCTCTGAGTCCGGGTAAGCCGATCTTGGGCATGGTATCTACTAGCTTGAATTCTGGATGCAGCTTCAGAAAGTTTTCGATCACCATCTCGTTTTCCTCCAATGTTATGCTGCATGTGGAATAGACCAGAAAGCCTCCATTCTTCACGTATTCTGCACATTGTTCTATCATCTCCCCCTGAATCTTCGCCATACCCAAAATCGACCTTTTGGTGAGCCTCCATTTCGCGTCTGGGGTCTTCCCGAAGGTTCCTGTGCTAGTGCATGGCGGGTCTAAAATCACCAAGTCTGCGGAAACGTTTAATGGCAAACTCTTCCTTGCGTCAGCAACTACTGGCTGAACTATTTTGTCGTCCATGCGTTCTGTTTCCCTTTTCCATACCCGTATCCTTCGCTTTGAGTAGTCAACAGAAATGATTGATCCCTTGTTTTCCATTAACTGCGCCAAGTAGGTTGTTTTGGCTCCTGGGGCTGCGCACACGTCAAGCACTGTGGTTCCCGCTGATGGGTCTGCGATTTCCGCTGCTAGGCAACTGGCTTTGTCTTGAATGTAAAAGAGTCCTTGACGAAAGCTTTGGGTTCTTGTGAGGGGTTTCTTGCTTTCAACCAACTTGTATGTGTGTTTGAGTTGCTGAACTTTTTCCAGAACTATCTTCTCTTCTTCTATTTTTTTGAGCACAGTTTCTTCTGGCGCCTTCAAAGTATTCAGCCGCACGTAAACTGGTGGAATCTCTGCGGATTTTTCCAAGAACCTCAGGGCTTCTCCTCTTCCAAGCAGCCTGAAACAGTATTTTACGAACCATGTGGGGTGATATGTTAGGAGCCCCGCCTTCTCCAGCTCATCTAAGCCCTTCAAGGCAGATTCAGGGTTGATGCTCAGTATTTCTCCGAGAGCCTCTTCCGCATCTTTGAGTTCCCACCATCCCAGAATTGAGCGCCCCATTCTCGCTATCTTAGCAGCATTCTCCAAGTTTCCGTCCGCCAGTTTTGTTTCATAGACGTATAGGCGAAGGAAAGCCCTTGGACCAAGTTTGAAGTCGTTAAGGGACTGAGGAGCTAAAACCGAATTTAACAGGAAATCGATGTAGTTCTTTCTGCGAAGAGTCTCGGATACTAGTCTGTGGGCTAACCCGATAGCTTTTGGGTCTTTTATTCTCAGCTGTTTCGCTGCCTTGGTTAAGGCTAAACGCTCACCCAATCGCTGCAGTTCAATCCAGCTCAATGTTTCTATGGCGAGCGTCCAAGCATCCATTAACATTTTAACTTGCCTTTAGGAGTCTTGGCTAGGCGCCTATTAAAGGCTTGATCAGTATTAAATAAATGCGGAGCTTCCTTGAATATTGAATGTTGACAAGGTTGTGGTAGAAAATGAAGTTGCTGAAGACTGCTCAGGGCGTTGTTCTGGATGTGCATGTTAAGCCAAACTCGAAAAATTTTCGGGTGGAATTAGATGGAGACGAAGTTGTAGTTTCATGCCGTGAAGCTCCAGTGAAGGGCAAAGTCAACAAAGAATTAGTGAAAAAGCTTTCGCGGCTCTTTAATCGAAAAGTGGAGCTTGCTTCAGGGTTTACTTCAAGACAAAAGAAAATTTTGATCAGAGACATCGAAGCCGAGGAAGTTAACAGAATCTTAGTTTCTGCCTCAAACACTCAGCAGTAGTTTGGACGGCTCGTTTGTGCATAAGTTATTTAAAAGCTAACATTAACGCTTCTTTTAGCTGTTTGATGCTCTAGATGAGCATGAGACAAGTTGCCTTTCAATCCTTCCTTGGAGGTGAAGAAATTAGTTAAGCATGTCCACTCAGATCGTGTAGAGCTCTCAGACGAAGAGCTGGAATATTACTCAAGACAGATTGTTATGACCGAAATGGGGTACAATGCCCAGTTGAAACTGAACAACGCCAAAGCCTGCTTGGTGGGGTTGGGTGGATTAGGTTCTCCCGCTGCGACCCAACTTGTAGCCATGGGAGTCGGACATCTACGTATCATTGATAGGGATGTTGTGGAATTAGCTAACTTGCATAGGCAGCATCTCTACGGCGTTGATGAAATAGGATATCCAAAGGTTGAAGTTGCCGCCAAAAGATTGCAGCGTTTAAATCCCTACGTTAAACTTGAGCCTCTTCCCCTCTCCATAAACGAAGCCAACGCGGAAGACATCGTTCAGGGCATGGATGTTGTGATCGACGGCTTAGACAGTATGGCTGCCCGCTACGCTGTTAACAGGGCTTGCGTCCAACTTGGTGTACCCTACGTTTTTGGAGCTGCCATAACAACCACCGGAAACCTGTCCACAATAATTCCGGGAGAAACAGCGTGCCTCGAATGCTTCTACGGCAACCTTGATGACAAAAAATTGCCCAAATGCGGCGTGGTGGGAGTTCACCCATCTCTGGTGAATATAATCGCAAGCCTAGAAGTCAGCGAGGCAATCAGAATACTTACCGGAAAACAGCCTCGCTTAGCCAACAAGCTTCTTCATTTTGACTTGGATGAGATGGAATTCAACGAAATCAGCCTCTCGAAAGTTGAAACCTGTCCTGTCTGTGGGCAACATCCGTCCGGTTCTCCGATGCCTCTCAAAAGAGAATTGGTTGAAGAAATTTGTGGACGAAAAGGGAAGAAGGTGTTCGTTGTTGTTCCAGAAGAGAACTTGGATGTTAACCTCGTAGACTTGAAGAACTACTTGAAAAGAAAAGGGTTCAGTATCAAGGTTGAAGGCAAACTTGGGCTGACCCTTGTTCTCCGCGATGTTAAGGCAAGTGTTCTCAAAAGCGGAATCGTAATCCTTGAAGGCGTCAAGGGAAAAGATGAAGCGCTCAAGTTTTTCAGCGAATTAACAGGTAACTGCTAGTGCAAATTTCAGAAAAAAGACTGTTTTCAACAATACACTATTATTAGTCTCCTAATAGAGAAAGCGTGTCTAGAACAGTTTTATATGAAAGTTGTCTCAATTAAGGAAAATACTGAGGATTACACTTTGGTTGAGCGGCGAACAGACCTCTGTGGTTGCGTTTTTGAGATTCAGGAGGGCATAATGGTTTGTGTTAAGCGCTGTCCAAAGCATAGCAGACCCAAGAAGAAGCGTCCCTTCAGAGCCAAAGCTGAATGCGTAAGACCCTGAAAAGTTGCATCAGAGCTTTTTTTAATGCGAGACGAAATATACCCTTAATGGACACAAACAAAAATGCCTGCACAGAACTTGCTTGACTTCTTCGGCAATCCTGAACAACAGAAAAAGAAGCCGATGCCATCGCCCCCGTCTCCACCTCCACCTGAAAAGCAGTCTCCATCTGAGAAGAAAACAGTTGTTTACCCTGATTTTCCAGAAGACCTGCCTCCCTCATACCTCGTATCCGTCATTTACGACGGAAAAAAACAGCTCGCCACACTCAAACTGTATGAGCCGGTGTCCCAAAAAATCTATTTCTGGGATGACACAACCGGTCACAAGCCCTACTGTCTCACAAGCCTTCCTCCTAAGGAACTCGAAAAACTCAGTCGCGTAATGTCCCATTCTGGTTTTGACCACTTCGAAATTGTGGAGAAGTATGATCCTCTTTTGGACAAGCAGGTGACGGTGACAAAGGTTGTGGCCAAGGACCCGTTGGCGATAGGCGGTAGGTCAAGCGGCTGCCTGCGAGATATAATTCCTGAAGATTATCAGAAATTAACTGGCTTGGAGGAGCCTCCCAAAGTCTGGGAATCCTACATCAGATATTATCAATCATACATCTACGATAACAATCTAGCCCCGGGCATGCTGTACAAAATTCAGAAAGGAAAACTTGTTCCCGTACAGCAGAAATCATCAGAAGGCACCGTACAAAAAATTCTCAGCCTATTCCCTGACGTGGAAAAAGAGTTTCTGCAAAGCGTAGAAAAGTGGGCGCGTCTCCTAGAATCTCCGGCTCCCGAATTTCGAAGAGTCGCCCTCGACATTGAGGTCAGTTCACCAGTTGCAACCCGTGTTCCTGACCCTCACGAAGCTGCTCACCCTGTTGCTTGTGCGGCGCTGTTTGGTTCAGATGAAAAAAAGCAGCTTTTTGTTTTGAGGCGAGAGGGAATCAGGGAAGGCGCCAAAAAGCTGCCCCCAGACGCTATTGTAAAATATTTTAATGATGAGAAAGAGTTGCTTCAGAAACTGTTTGAGGCTCTTCGCGAGTATCCTTTTGTTCTCACCTTTAATGGTGACGACTTTGACCTGCCGTACCTGTATAACCGTGCCAGGAACCATTTCAGCTTTCAACGAAACCAGATTCCCATAGAAGCTGGACGAAGAGTATTTCACATCAGCCACGGCGTTCACATAGACCTCTACAAATTCTTCTTCAACCGCTCAATCCAAATCTACGCCTTCGGCAACAAATACAGGGACGTAACCTTGAATGAAGTCGGCACCGCGGTGCTGGGGCTTCCCAAGATAGAATTTGATAAACCTCTGTCAGAATTAAGCTACACTGAACTTGCCGAATACAACCTGCGCGACTCCGAAATCACCCTAAACTTAACAGCCTTCAACGACAACTTGGTCATGAAACTGATCTTAGCCCTCTCACGGATAGCTCGAATGCCCATGGAGGACGTGAGCCGTCAGGGAGTTTCTCGGTGGATACGAAACTTCCTGTACCATGAGCATCGGCAAAGAAACACGCTGATTCCAAACGCCGAGGACATACTCGCAATCAAAGGCGGAACCACCACCACGGCTATCATAAAAGGAAAGAAATACAAGGGAGCCATAGTGGTCGATCCCGTGCCCGGAGTCCACTTCAACGTGGCAGTGATGGACTTCGCCAGCCTGTACCCATCCATAATAAAAGTTTACAATCTGGGCTACCAGACCCTGCTTTGCAAGCATGAAGAATGCAAAACAAACAAGGTTCCTGAAACTCCTCACTGGATCTGCACAAAAAAGAAGGCTCTTGAGAGTCTGTTGATAGGCTCCCTCAGAGACCTCAGAGTCAAATGGTACAAACCTAAATCAAAAGACAAGACTTTACCCAAGGATCTGCGAAGCTGGTACAATGTAATCCCAAGCGCCCTCAAGGTCATTCTGAACGCAAGCTACGGAGTTTTCGGCTCACCCGCCTTCGGTTTATACTGCCCACCAGTTGCTGAAGCTACAGCCGCCATCGGACGCCACGTTATAACCCAAACCATAGAGAAAGCCAGAGCATTAAATATTGAAGTTCTTTACGGAGACACGGACAGCCTTTTCCTGAAGAACCCCTCACCAGAACAGATCAAAATTCTGGAGGAATGGTCTAAGAAGACGATGGGGATGGAGCTGGAAGTGGAAAAATTCTATCGGTATGCGGTTTTCAGTTCCCGCAAAAAGAACTATCTTGGAATCTTAAAGGGTGGCGGCGTTGACGTCAAGGGAATGACTGGAAAGAAACGGCACATTCCAGTCTACATCAAAAAGGCTTTCTACGCGCTGGAAGATCGGCTAGAGCGGGTGCAGTCGCCCACAGAATTCGAGGAAGCCAAAAAAGAGATTAAAAAAATTATCCGAGACCGATACTTGCGATTGAAGCAACGGCGCTGGGGAGAAACTCCCGAGGAACTGGCTTTCCATGTTGTTCTCGGAAAACCGCCGGAAGCTTACACCAAAACTACTCCCCAACATGTGAAAGCCGCTATTATTCTAAAGAAGATGGGCTACGAGATGAAGGCTGGGGATCTGGTAAGTTTTGTCAAAGTTTTGAAGGAGCCACGCGTTAAGCCCGTGCAAATAGCCTCCAACAGCGAGGTAGACGTGGACAAGTATGTTGGATACCTGCATTCAACTTTCGATCAGATTCTGGATGCCTTGGGGCTGGACTTCGAGGAAATCATCGGATTAACGAAGCTTGAACGATTCATGTAAAAACTAGTTGTGTTACCCAAAAAACTGAGGGTTTCAACGATTCTTATCGTCGACGAACTTGGATTTGGTTCCTATATGCTTAACCTCTACTCCTTCGTCGATAGGTCTACAGGGCACTTGATATTTTTTGAATAACCACAGCAATTCCTTGAAGGCTTTCTCATTAACTTCGATCTCCACAACCTCTGTCATCTCCTCTATGACAGCCGGATGTTTAGGGTTCGCTTTATAGAGCATCATAAACTCGGTGTCCTTCTCAGAATTAGGGGGAACAGCTATGATTTCCCACAGAGACTTTGTTGGAAAGTTTCGAGGGGGATACCTCTTTATCCTGATCTTCTTCAATCTCTCCAGTCCCTCTCCTAGGCGCACCTTTTATACAATTAACTAACCATTGATATAAACGGTCATGGTAATTTTCTCTATACGTTTTCTATAGATAACTTTCCCCAATAACTTATAATCCAAAAGCAGCTGCTAGATGGCACCCAGTCTGCTGACGGAAGATTTGCTTTCAAACACCATTTCTCTTCCATGAAAACCTTAATCTTCCAATCACCCACAATAAACGTTCAGGGACGACGCCAACATTGATACTGTTCATAGCCTCAACCAAAGACACAGCTGGCATGAACATCGCCAAACAACTCATAGACCACTATAACTTCGAAAAACTCTCAGAATCCTTCCACAAAAATCCCGTGTACTCAAAAACGTTTCAGAACAAGGAAATCAAGCTGCTTTTTGTCAACACAGAGATAATGGACACCCAGTTCTTGGGTGACCTCTTCAACCCCAACCTGCTTGTCTTCCTGTCTAGACACAGCAGCGTCAGCGGAATCCCCACCCTATCTGTCCACACCCCCGGCAACCTTTCAGAAGCTAAATTCGGCGGGAAACCTAGAAAGGTATCCATCTCCCCTGCGGCAGCAATGAAGAATGCGCTCTTAGAAATGGCAAAATTGACGGATGAAAGAGGGCTTCGCTACGAGGTTTCCTACGAATGCACACACCATGGCCCCTCCTTGGATGTGCCAGCCATGTTCGCAGAACTGGGAAGCTCGCCGAAACAATGGAAGGATATGAAGGCTGCTGAGGTTGTTGCTCATGCAGCGGTGGCTGCTGTTTCTGATAGTTCTAACTGTTCTGTGGTGTTGGGAATCGGTGGACCACATTATAACAAAAAGTTCACGAAACTGGCTCTGAGCACTCAGAGGGCGTTCGGTCATATAATTCCGAAGTATGCTCTTCCGGGAGTTGACGCTGAAATAATAAAGCAATGTGTTGAAAGAACCGTGGAAACTGTGGATTCTGCGGTTCTTGATTGGAAGGGAATTAAAGGTGAATACAAACCCAAGATAGTTGAGGCGCTGGAAGAGCTTGGTGTGCCATCAGAAAAAGTCTAAATTATTTTTTAATGTATTTATACTGTTTTCCAAGGGGATATCTTTCGCTGAATTAATGGCAGATGATCTCGTATACTAAAGATAAGACGGAATCTGCGGAGCGCTCTTAAAGTGTTTAAAAAGGGGGTGTGAGGGGAATTTCTATTTGATTCCCCATCGTTTGGTGACTTTCACTAGTATGAAGATGACAAAGGCTACGATAATGAACGTTATCAGCGCCACCATGAAGTTTCCGATGCCAAACACTTGCTCGGCTACATTGTATTGGAGACTCGCTAAATCTGAAAGCCCAGGCAATGCGAGACCTATCGCTGGCAGCAGCAAATCTTTGACGAGGGATTGAATCAGCAAGCCCAAATAAACACCCATAATGAAGGCAACAGCCAAACCCATGACCTTGTATTGTTCTATGAAATCTTTGAATTCATTCCACATTCCCTTAGGAGGTGGCGGTGGCGGAGCAGGTTTAGATGCCAACAGCTCGCGTATCTGTTGAAGTTCCTTCAGCATCTCATCCTCTTTCGACATCTACTCACCACTTAATATTACCGTTTTTCGCCTTTTAAAATCTGCTAAGCGTTATGTAACCCTTAATTTTTCGTTAAACCCAGTGAAACCGCTACAAAATATGTTAGAAACAGGTTGCTCTCAGGGATAACTTTACATATTAGAATTTAATTTTGAAAGGTGCGAGGAACCTTGGGACTAAGATCATTCTTTCAGTCAGCATCCAGATTGCTGAAACTTGCCACAAAACCGGGCAGAACCGAGCTCTGGCTCTCGATAAAGATATGCTTTTTGGGCACCATCGCCATCGGAGGAATCGGCTTCTTAATCAAACTCATAGCTACCGTATTGCCGGGTGGTTGATCAATTATGGGCGAGGAAGAGAAAATTTCAACAGCAGTCTTTGCTGTACGAACCACTGCCGGGCAAGAGAAGAACGTGGCAAACCTCATCGAAGCTAGAGTGAAAATGAATGAGCTGCATGTAAAAGCTGTACTTGTGCCTGAACTTTTGAAGGGCTACGTTTTCATCGAAGCTGATGGACCCCACTCCGTAGAGAAAGCCATAGCCGGAGTCAAACATGTAAGATCCCGAGTCCCTGGAGTTGTGACTTTTCCGGAAGTAGAACGATACATCGTTGTAAAACCGGTGATCGAAGAATTGGATGATGATGACCTCGTAGAGGTTGTTGGAGGACCCTTCAAGGGAATGAGGGCCAAAATCACAAGGGTCGATAAAGCAAAGGAAGATGTGACCCTTGAGCTTTTGGAAGCCACATTCACTTTGCCAATTACTGTTCACGCCGATTACGTGAAACTTGTCGAGAAAGCCAAAAAGGAAGAATGAAAACATGGGAGAAAAGAAGATTGTTGAAGCCTTGGTTAACGGCGGGCAAGCTACCGCTGGGCCTCCCCTTGGACCCGCGCTTGGGCCTTTGGGGGTTAATGTTCTAGCTATCGTGAACAAAATCAACGAAATAACGAAGGATTACTCTGGCATGAAGGTGCCAGTGAAGATCAGCGTTGACACCGATAATAAGGAGTTTGAAGTGACCGTAGGCACACCCACAACCTCAGCACTGCTTGTCAGCGAGTTGGGGGTAACGAAGGGATCCGGGGTTCCTAGCACTGAAAAAATTGGGAACCTGTCCTTAGAGCAAGTGGTACGTATTGCCCAAGTCAAAGCTGAGGATGTTTTGGCTAGGGACCTGAAGGCAGCGGTTAAGGAGGTTTTGGGGACTAGCGTGAGCATGGGCGTAACGGTGGAAGATAAAGATCCGAGGGAAGTTCAAAAGGAGATCAATGAAGGAAAACACGACGCCTTACTAACGAAATAAGTTTAAAAGTAACAAGATTTTTATAACTGGCTCTTATACGTCATTGGCGCGAGGCTCTAAGGATGCCGTTAAACATGAAAAACGTCCTTGCTGCAGTGAAAGAGGTTAAAAGCAAGGCTACCGAACGGAAGTTTTCTCAGTCTATAGACCTCGCCATAAACTTACAGAATATTGACATGAAGAAGCCTGAGGGCAGAATTCAGGAACGTATCGAGTTGCCGAATTCTGTTGGAAAGGAACTAAAAGTCTGTGTTATCGCCACGGGTGAGATGGCGTTTAAAGCCAAAAATGCAGGAGCTAGCTTGGTTATCGAAAGAGCTGCTCTGGAAGCTTTAGTGGGCGATAAGAAAAAACAGAAAGACATTGCTAAAAAGTATGATCTGTTCATAGCCGAAGCCCCTCTGATGCCGCTTGTAGGCAAGAGCCTTGGTGCCTCCCTTGGGCCTAGAGGGAAGATGCCTACGCCTGTGCCTCCTAACGCTGACATAGAGGGCCAGATTGAGAAGCATCGGAAAATTGTGTTTGTGAGGATACGGGGGCAACCGGTTCTTCAGTGCCGTATAGGAAACGAAAATATGAAGGATGAAGAGATAGCTGAAAACGTTCAGGCGGTTGTTAGGAGAATCGAAGTTAAACTCAAGAGAGGAATCAAAAACTTTAGGTCGGTTTACCTGAAAACCTCGATGGGTTCTGCAGTTAAAGTAGCTATGTAGGGAAACGTTATGGTGGTCCGTCAATCAACTCTGTTAAAGGCTGACGAAGTCAAAGAACTAACAAGCTTCCTATCTCAATACAATGCACTGGGAATCGCCAGCCTGCAAAAGGTCAGAGCCGCCCAGCTTCAGAAGCTGAAGAAAAAGCTGGAAAAAAGCGCATATCTACGTGTTGTCAAAAACTCCCTCATAAAACGGGCTGTTTCCGAAGCCAAAGATAAGGTGGGGATAGAAAATCTTGAAGAACACTTGACAGGACCCAACCTTTTCCTTTTCACCAACCTGAACCCTTTCAAACTTGTTATTCTTCTCGAAAAGAGCAGGGTTAAGGCAGCAGCTAGGGCGGGAGACTTGGCTGCCTTCGACGTTATAGTCCCTGCTGGGAACACTGGATTGGCTCCAGGCCCGATTATTAGCCAATTTACTGCCGTGGGTTTGCGTACCAGAATAGAATCGGGAAGCGTCTGGGTGTCTAAGGACACTTTGGTGGTTAAAAAGGGAGAGGCTATCTCAACCCAGCTTGCAAGCTTGCTGTCAAAGCTTGGAATAAAGCCTGTGGAGGTTGGTCTCAGCTTAAAGGTTGTCTATGATGATGGGTTGATTCTAACCGAAGAAGACCTGAAAGTGGACCTTGATGAGGTTCGGCGAAGCGTCGAAGAGGCTCACCAATACGCTTTCAATTTGGCGTTAGAGGCGGCTTATCCTCTTCCAGAAAACATCAGTTTCCTTCTTAGGCGGGGTCAACAGGAAGCCTACAGTTTAGCTTTGAACGCGGGCATACTCAGCAAGGACACTGTAGCCGACCTTATCAGAAAGGCTAACATGGAAATGTTAAGCCTAAGCGAAAAATTGGATGAAGTAGAGAAAAAGGGTGCGTCATCGAGTTAGGTTCAGAAAAGTTGAAAAGTAAGTATGATGGAAAAGATGGAGGGAAATGAATATGGAATACGTATATGCTGCGATGCTCCTGCACAAGGCTGGA
>Ga0209427_10001657_pt1 | contig 25772 bp, 21 predicted proteins | sample DeeMarSWOR136_30_FD_187465 | JGI IMG/M metagenome (GOLD analysis project Ga0209427, IMG submission 187465) | Marine sediment microbial communities from White Oak River estuary, North Carolina - WOR-1-36_30 (SPAdes) (version 2) | ecosystem: Environmental > Aquatic > Marine > Intertidal zone >...
CCACGACCCATTTTCGCCATGGACCCCGGGTAAGCCACTCTTTCACTTTGTTCTTTAGAATAGGCTCTGAAGGAGAAGAAAGACCACGACCATGGACGATGAGGACGCCCCTTTTTCCTGTGGTCACCGACCAATCCAAAAATTCTTCAAAAGTCTCTTTCGCATCCTCAACACGCAAACCATGAAGATCAACATAGGCCTGTATTGAGAAATCTCCTCGATGTAAGCGCCTTGCAACGGATGGGGGGACATTATATCCAGTCCCTTCAATATACTCCGGTGTGTCAGAAACATTGAAGCCCGTTCCATACCTAACCAGATCCGTAAGTTTTTTTAAGGCTTCAGCATCGTCTTTATTTTGGGGATTTTCCGGTAGTTCGACATGAACATTCCTTCTAACACGCTTGTCTTTAGGAATTGGCGTTACACCTTGCATCGCCTCTTCGAAGAGTTCTTCGTCAACCTCAGGACCCTGTTCAGTCTCATGATGTACAGGCTCCTTATCACGGTGAGCAGGAAAGGATTTCGTTTTGAGTAGAACCTTTAGCTCTTGGAAGGACTTGAAGGTAAGGGAGGATTTAGAAGACTTCATGACCCCACCTCGGCAATTTTACAAAGATCGGAAGAAACTAAACTAATTCTAAGCAAAAACGGAAGAAATATCAAACAGATTGTAAGTAGGAGGGTCAGGTCTTGCATTATTACAAATGTAATCCAAATATTATATTTCAAGACCTGACCCTAAATTTTATTGACATATCGCCTTTCAGGTTTTATATTTGATTTTATTCGGTTTTCAAAATACATTTCAGCAGACCTTCCCCATTGAGTAAAGAGCGTACAGACAAAATCAAAAAGCCAAAGCCTCTTAAGGCCGATCTACACCTTCACACCGCCGAAGACCCCTATGATCGAGTTCGCTACACTGCAAAAGAGATCATCTCAAGAGCCGCGGATGAAGGTTTTGACGTACTATCGATTACCAACCATCAAATTATGACCTTTAGTCCAGAATTGTTCTCTTACGCTCAGGAAAGGGGAATCCTCCTCATCCCGGGTGTGGAGGTCACTGTACGAAGACGTCATGTTCTCCTGTTGAACCCGCCTCCGGACAAATCTTATTCAGATTTTTCGCTTCTTTCAAAGCTTCGCCGCCCGGAGACCCTGATCATCGCTCCCCACCCTTATTTTCCAAGCGCTTACTCTTTAAACGGATGCCTTTTGAAGCACCGCCACCTCTTCGACGCCCTTGAGTACTGTCATTTCTACTCTCCCAGAATTAACTTCAACCAGAAGGCAATAGAGGTTGCCCAATCCCACGGATTTCCCCTGATCGGAAATTCAGATGCCCACTTCCTCTCGCAATTCGGCACCACCTATTCACTGATCGATGCACAGAAGAATATCGAATCGATTTTCGCAGCCATTCGAGCGAAAAGAGTGGCAGTGGTCACCCGGCCGCTCACCTCTTTCGAAATGGGATCGATTGCGAGGAGATTCCTCAGAATGAAGCTCCAGATAAAAATCGTTGGGCATCCTCAGCGGCCTAGGCGTCGTTTTATCAGGTCCATAGAACGACACCGCTACTTCCGTACGGTCTGAATCCGAGAAAACGATCACTCTGAATGCCCCCTCCTCCCATTCCAGTTTCATAAGATTTTTGGAGATATTCTTGTCCGATTCCCGCTGCATGCCGGCAGGCAGGCGACTTCACCCACGCTTCGGTGCGGCATTACCCCTTCCGCCACGCCTTCATTGCAGTTAAGAAGCCATCGTGGTATAGATACGTATTACTCTTTTGGTTCAAGGAATTTTGAATAAGAAGGAATTTATGAAGACCATCGGACTGGTCGGTGGCATGAGTTGGGAATCTTCAATCGAATATTACCAACTTATCAACGAAACAGTCAGGGCTAAACTCGGTGGTTTCCATTCGGCTAAATGTGTGATGTATTCCGTGGATTTTGCCGAAATTGAATCTCTCCAACATCACGCAAAATGGAGAGAAGCTACAGAAATCATGATTGGGGCTGCCAAAAGCGTGGAGAAGGGTGGAGCAGATTTCATCGTGTTCTGCACCAATACGATGCACAAGGTGGCAGATGAAGTGCAAAAACATATCCAAATCCCCATCCTCCATATTGCCGATGCCACGGCGGAGAGGATAAAAGCTGAAGGATTGAAAAAGGTCGGCCTTTTAGGTACCAAGTTTACAATGGAAGAAGATTTCTACAAGGGCAGATTAACTCAAAACTATAACGTAGAGGTAATGATTCCCACAGCGGAAGAGAGGCGCATTGTCCATAGGGTCATTTATGATGAGTTGTGTATGGGGGAGATAAAACAGTCTTCAAAAACGAAGTATATGGAAATTATAGGCCGTTTAGCCCAAGGTGGGGCTGAAGGAGTCATTTTGGGTTGCACAGAGATTGGTTTGTTGATTAAAAAGGAAGACAGTCGAGTGCCTTTATTTGATACAACAAGGATTCACGCAGTCGCAGCCGTCGACTATGCACTTCGACCCTAAACGTTAGAGACTCAATAATCCTATTAGAGGGAGGAAGATCATGAAAAAATTTGTGTTCTCAGTCGCCTGCTTGGGATTGATTCTTTTCTTTCTAAACTACAGCTTTTCAGAAGAACTGAAACCGGTTCAGCTTCCCAAGCCTCAGCTCGACGGCGGAAAACCACTCATGCAAGTCCTAAAAGACAGGAAGTCTTCTCGCGAATTCAGCTCCGAGAAGCTGCCTCTGCAGGTCCTTTCAAATCTGCTCTGGGCAGCGTCTGGAATAAACAGACCTGATTCAGGGAAACGGACAGCTCCCTCGGCAAGGAATTGGCAGGAAATAGACACCTACGTCGCCGCTGCCGAAGGTCTTTATCTTTTTGATTCAAGAGATCATGTCTTAAAACCCATCTTACCAGAAGATATCCGAGCGTTAACGGGTCGCCAATCTTTTGTGAAGGAGGCAGCCTTCAACCTCATCTATGTGGCAGATTTTTCAAAAATGAGTGGCGCATCAAATGAAGAAAAGGAATTCTATTCTGCGGCTGACACTGGTTTCATTGCACAGAACGTCTATCTGTTTTGTGCTTCCGAAGGTTTAGCAACCGTTGTGCGCGCCATGATTGATAGACCCGCTTTGGGGAAGATAATGAAGCTCCGACCGGAACAAAAAATAACCCTTTCCCAATCCGTGGGCTATCCAAGAAAGTAGATAGACCCTCCTTTGCACCCCATATCATTTCTATGAATTCTTGGAACTTTTTCCTCCTCCCTATTGTCTTATTAGGTGAGAACAGAAAGTAAATGAAAGGAGGAAAAAGAGATGCAGTCAATCAATAAACCATTTTTTCTTTTGGTCTTCGCTACTTCGGTGCTCTTTTCCACAATCGCTTTCAGCCAACCCATGGAGAGTCAGGACAAGACGCTCTCCCCCTATTTTTTTGTCAAGAGTGACGATCCCACCGTTGATCAACTTCCTCTCAAATCAACATCAGCGAATGTGAAAGTGGCAGGTGTGATCGCCGATGTCATTGTTACCCAGACTTATAAGAACGAAGGGAAGAAGCCGCTTGAAGCGATCTACATCTTTCCTGCATCAACGCGGGCAGCTGTCTATGGAATGAAAGTGACCATCGGAAAACGAACGATCATCGCTAAGATTGAGGAACGAGGGGAAGCAAGACGTCAATATGAGCAGGCAAAACAAGATGGAAAGACTGCCTCTTTATTGGAACAACACAAGCCCAATGTATTCCAGATGAATGTTGCCAACATCTTACCCGAGGATGTGATCCAAGTTGAGCTAAAATACACAGAGTTACTAATACCATCGGACGGAATTTATGAGTTCATTTACCCAACGGTGGTAGGCCCTCGCTATTCCAATCAACCAGCGGCAGATGCCCTTCCCTCGGAAAGGTGGGTCGAAAACCCATACCTTCATCAAGGTGAATCGCCGACCTACACCTTCGACATTGACATTGACCTTTCTGCTGGCCTCCCAGTCCAAAATATCGTTTGCCCTTCGCATAAGGTCAACATTGGCTACGATGGGCTTTCTCGTGCCTCCATCAAACTCGACCCGTCAGAAAAAAGTGGAGGAAATCGGGATCTCATAGTCAGGTATCAGCTTGCCGGAAGCAAAGTCCAATCCGGAGTTCTTCTGTATCAGGGAGAGAAGGAGAACTTCTTCCTCCTCATGCTTCAACCCCCCAAGCGAGTCCATGTCAGCCAGATTCCGCCTCGTGAGTATATCTTCATCGTTGACGTCTCGGGCTCCATGCGTGGCTTTCCACTTGAGATATCTAAGAAGCTTCTGAAGGATCTTATTGGAAACCTCCGCCCTTCTGATAAGTTCAATGTGCTTCTTTTTGCGGGTGGCTCCTCTGTCATGTCGGCACAATCTCTGCCAGCCACCCCTGAGAACATCAATCATGCCCTAACCCTCATTGACAAACAGCGCGGTGGAGGGGGTACAGAACTCTTGCCCGCCCTGAAGCGAGCCTTATCCTTGCCGAGATCCGAAAACCACTCAAGGACTGTTGTCATTGCAACCGACGGGTACGTCACCGTTGAGGAAGAGGCCTTTGATCTGATCCGTAACCATCTCGGTGACGCCAATATGTTCACATTCGGAATCGGATCAAGCGTGAACCGCCATCTCATCGAGGGGATGGCCCGGGTTGGAATGGGAGAACCGTTTGTCATCACCAAGCCTGGAGAGACTCGAGAAAAAGCCGAGAAATTCAGGAAGATGATTGAATCGCCTGTTCTGACCAAGGTTCGGGCAGATTTCGGGAAGTTTGAGGTCTATGATGTAGAACCCCTCAGTATCCCTGACCTATTTTCTGAAAGGCCTGTCATTCTTTTTGGGAAATGGCGTGGCAAGCCGGCGGGGGAAGTCACTTTAAGAGGGATGACAAGTAACGGGCCTTATGTGAATAAAATGGACATCGGAAAAGAAGAACCTCTCGAGTCCAATTCACCCCTTCAGTATCTCTGGGCCCGGCACCGGATAGCTCTTCTTTCCGATTATAATCACCTGCGAAATGACCCTGAGCGGGTCAAAGAAGTGACTCAACTCGGTCTGAGCTATAACCTGCTCACCGCCTATACATCCTTTGTGGCTATCGATACCGAGGTGCGCCTTGTTGACGGTCAAGCGGTAACCGTGAAACAGCCCCTCCCTCTTCCTGAAGGGGTTTCAGACTATGCCGTGGGAAGAGGGATGATGGCTCAAAAAGCGGCTTCCCCGCTTTCTCTCTACAGGCCCTTGATGGCGGACAAGAGTTCGGTTAAAGAAGAAGAGTCCAAGGCTGTTCACGCAACCGTCGAACTTAAAGAAATTTCAGCAACGGGTGGGTTTACCAGAGAAACCCTCGAGAAGGTTATCAAACAACAGATCCCTTCTATCGAAGGTTGTTACCAAAAGGCCTTAGAGAAGAAAGCCCGCCTCCAAGGTGAGGTTACGCTTCGACTCATCATTGATTCGAAGGGGCGAGTTGCGAAAGTCAGTTTGGTTTCAAGCAGACTGAATGACAAGAGACTTGAGAACTGCATGATGAAAAAGATCAAAGAATGGAACTTTCCTAAATCAGAAGGCGATGTAACCATTACGGTCTCACTCAACCTGAGAGTGCTTTAAAAGAGATACTGCATCTGGTCATCATTTCTGCTAAAATGATGAAAACCCTTGGAGGAAAAAAGAAAGGAGAGGAAATGGGAATTATCAAAATCATGCCATGCCTCGATATGAAAGAAGGCCGGGTCGTCAAGGGTATCCATTTTGTGGATCTAAAAGATGCGGGCGATCCCGTGAAGCATGCGATGTTTTACGAGAAGGAAGGGGCCGATGAGCTGGCCATGCTGGATATAGCCGCCACAGTAGAAAGCCGAAAGACCAGACTGGAATGGGTGAAAAATGTCTCATCAGTGATTAGCATCCCGTTAACGGTTGGCGGAGGTATCTCCTCTTTGGAAGATATTGAACTCGTTCTAAAGGCCGGAGCCAATAAGGTATCGATGAATAGTGCTGCTGTCAGGAATCCGGACCTGGTAAGAGAAGCGGCAAAGACTTTCGGCAGAGAAAAAGTGACCGTAGCGATCGATGCCAAAAGGAACAAGGAGATGCCATCCGGATTTGAGCTGGTCATCTCAGGTGGGACCAAACCGATTGGAAAAGACGCTGTGGCCTGGGCAAAACAGTGCCAGGAACTGGGTGCCGGTGTGATTCTGCCTACTAGTATGGATGGTGATGGGACTCAATCTGGCTACGATCTCGAATTTACACGGGCCATTTCAGATGCGGTGGACGTGCCGGTGGTCGCTTCTGGTGGAGCAGGAAAACTGGAGCATTTTTATGAAGGCGTTGCCGTAGGAGGTGCACAGACTCTTCTGGCTGCTTCGGTCTTTCACTTTCGCATCTTAAGCATCAGAGACGTTAAAGAATATCTCCAAAAAAAGGGGCTAAACGTGAATTTGTAAGTCATATGGCAAGGGAAAATCGTACATCTTTTTATCAATTGTTCAAAGTGAACAGATATGCTAAATTAGAGGCCTATGAAAAAGGTTTTTCCCGTTCATGGGATTATCGGAATCGCCCTCCTCTTCATCTCCGAAATCTTTCTCTTCAAAAAGACCGATCCCTTCTACAGTTGGTTCTATTGCTTTGCCTGGTGGTCCTATATCCTCACTATTGATGGGATCATCTATTATATTAAAGGAAACTCCCTCATCTTTAACCGGACCAAGGAATTCTTCTTGATGATCCCTTGGTCGGTCTTCATCTGGCTGATTTTTGAGGCAGCAAACCTCTCTTTGGAAAACTGGTATTACATCGATATCCCCGACGGTACTGTTGAGCGATGGCTGGGCTATGTCGTTGCCTATGGAACCGTCCTTCCAGGACTATTTGAGACAAGTGAGCTGTTAGAAGCCTTGGGACTCTTTAAGAATTCAAAGATTAAGAAGACTATGATTTCAGGAGAAGGGCGTGTCGTCTTTATTCTCTTGGGGACGATCTGGCTGGTCTCGTCTTTGCTCATTCCAGAGTACTTTTTCGCTCTCATCTGGGTAGGATTCATCTTTCTATTGGAACCTCTCAATTACCGGTTCGGCGGAAGGTCTCTTCTGAGAGATTTGGAAGAGGGAAACCCAAGAAAAATATATCTCCTGCTCGTTGCCGGTCTCATCTGTGGCCTTCTCTGGGAATTCTGGAATTTCTGGGCTCTTTCAAAATGGGTCTATACCGTTCCCTTCTTTGAGAAGGCAAAGGGATTTGAAATGCCTTTCCTCGGCTTTTTAGGCTTCCCTCCCTTCGCCGTCCAGGCCTATGTGATGTATAACACGATCTCCCTGTTTCGCTTTCACAGGGGGTGGGAGGAAGGGACCTATTCGCTCAATCTGGAAAAAAAGACAAACCCTCTCACCAAGGTCTTAACGGCCATCCTGATAGTCAGTTTTTATGTCCTCATCTTCGGGGCAATCGATGCTAAAACGGTCGACTCTTACTATCCCTCCCTCAAAGACGCCTACTGGATTGAATCCCAGTATCAAAAGGAACTTCCGAAGGTAGGAATTGCCAACCTTGATGATCTTGTCTCAAAAACCAGAGAGAAAAAGGAAAGAGAGGAGCTTGCTCTCCGCCTTCTCATTCCAAAAGAGACACTTAACCTCTGGGTGGAAAGGGCCCGACTAGCCCGGATAAAGGGGCTTGGCATTGAAAACTTTCGCCTATTAGAAAAGGCCGGCGTTCACTCCGTATCAGTGCTTGCTACTGAAGACCCGGAAAAGCTATACGAAAGAATGGCGCAAGTTCGTGAAGGCAGGCCGGTCCCCAAAAAGGCCAAGATCCGAATCTGGATCACAGAAGCACAACGGAAAGTCAAGAGTTATGAGTGATGAGTTGCGGGTTGTTGCGAGTTGCGGGTTAAAGGTAGCGTCGGCATTTAGTGCCGACGAGTTCGGAGTCTACAGTTTGTAGTTCCTAGTTCGTGGCTCATCGTTCATCGTTTATCGTCCATGGTCTGACCGCTTGCCGCTCACAACTTACGACTGACGAGGTTTATGATGAAATATGGAGCCATGAACTTTCCGATCAAGCCCCTCCTCAAGGAGATGGAGGAGATTGGTGAGATGGGCTTCAATTATGTGGAGCTGACTATGGATCCGCCTGAAGCCACTCCTCAAAAAATCCTGGCACAAAAACGGTCAATCAGAGAGATCCTTGACCGATATGGGATGGGTATTGTAGGACATCTTCCGACTTTTGTTTGGCCGTCGGATCTTTATGAAAGCCTGAGGAGGGTTTCCCTCCAGGAAAACTTCGATGCCTTGGAGGCCGGATCAGAATTGGGCATTAAAAAGATGGTGCTTCATCCTGGACTGATTACCGGCTTAGGGAAATTACTTTTAGATCGGGCAAAGGGGTATGGAATGGAGGCCATCGAAACCATCCTGAAGAAAGCAATGACCCTTGATGTAACCCTCTGCATAGAGAATATGTTTCCCCAAGCCCATTTTCTCTCCCAGCCCCCTGAATTCCAGCCCGTCTTTGATGCTTTTCCAGAGCTCCGTCTTACCCTGGACATCGGCCATGCCAACCTGGGAGGGGGGAAGAATAGATCCTCAGAGTTCATCCAGCGTTATGGCCACCGGATCGGCCATGTACACGCCAACGACAACTTCGGAAAGGAGGATAACCACCTTCCCATTGGTGCCGGGATTGTCGATTTCGAAAAGGTTTTAAGAGAGCTCAGGGAAGCCCAGTACGACGAGACCATCACCATTGAAGTCTTCTCTAGAGACAGAGATTATCTCAAGATCAGCAAGGAAAAGATAAAACGGATGTGGGAGGCCCTGTGATCTTTGCCTTCGCCTTCTCTATCCTAGTGGCCCTCTTCTGGCTCAAGAAGTTCCGAAAAATGGATAAATATGAAAAGGAGCCAGAACGCCTTGTCTATCGCGTCTTCATTGCTGGATTCTTGGCCACGATTCCCTCCATTTTGCTGGAGTCTCCTCTTCAAATCACATCGAAACCCAACCTAACCCCGATCGAAGACGTCTTCTTAGCCTTTTTGTGGGTGGGAATGGTAGAGGAATTCTTCAAATATCTTGCCGTGCGGCTGATCGTCTACCGGTCAAAAGAATTCAATGAAGTCATGGATGGGATGATCTACATGATCTCAGCCGCATTAGGCTTTGCAGCTGCAGAAAATATCGGATACATGATAGGATTTGGACTCTTTGTGGGGATCCTGCGATCTATCCTCTCCTATCTGGGACATGTCTCTTTTTCCGCTATCCTGGGCTATTATCTGGGAAAAGCAAAGATTGAGGGGAAAAGGAATTGGCTTTGGATCGGTTTTATCTGGGCCATCTGCCTTCATTGGCTTTACGATGCCTTCTTTGTGGTCGGAACAGTCCATTCGTCAGGAGGCTTCCTCCTCCTCGGCCTCGCCGTCTGGCTGTTTGGTCTCATCCTTACCTTCGTCCTTATCAAAAGAGCGCAGGCGGTCTCTCCCTTCCGCACGGCTCATATCCTCCCGAAGAGATTGACCCGTCGATGTCAGGCCTGTGGCAAAACAGTTTCTGTAAAGGCCTGGATCTGTCACCATTGTGGGGAACCACTCAAACTCGAAGAGGAAGACGTCACTCTGAAAGCTTGATGAGAACCCCATTCTTCCTGGCGCGATAAAGCACGGTTCTAAAAAGGAAGGCCTCAACGATCAGATAGAGTGCGGTCAGACCGAAGCCCCAGGCGAGAAGATTCTTCATCTCTCCCGCAAATCCATAAAAGGACCTGAAGTACTCTAAGAAGTACGTCAAAGGAATCGCCCGGGCGATGTCAGGGAGTGGAGACGGAAGGATCGAAATGGGATAGTAGATCCCGCAGATAAGGGCCATGAGGCTGCTGATAGACCAGGCGGCCACATCTGCCTTATACCCAAAAAGGAGGACCAAGATACAGACGCTGATCCCAACCAAGGCAGAGATGAGAAAAAGGCCGAGAAGAAAGAGACTGAGGGGACCTATTCCGGGTCGCAAAAAGTCAAAACCAAAGGCAACCCCACTTAAAATGCAGAGGAGAAGAAAGACGACGAAGGAACGAAAAACGCCGATCAGCCAGGAACCCAAAATCAGTTGGAAAGGCTGAACGGGCGCAATGAAGGTATGTTTCATCGACTTTGACCAGAGGTCGTAAAGAAGGACATAGGCCACATCAATCTGACAGACCTGGGTGACGCTCATGGAGATGATCCCGATGAGAATAAATCCAGACATGTTGGTTTCCAACTCTAGAAAGTTAGTCAGAAGCCCCACGGAGAGAAACCCCACCACAGGCCAGAAGAGGATCTCGAAGAGGCTGAAGACGTTCCGCTTCGTCATGATCCAGTTCTTAAAGACGAAGGCCCATATCTGAATCAGTTTCCTTTGCAAATTCGATGAAGACATCTTCCAAATCCGTCTGCCCGAGAGTCACTTTTTTGATTTGGGCGCCGCCCTGAGAAATGATGGCGACCAATGGCCCTACCCTTTTCTCCCCTTCATCCACCATAATCTCACAGAAATTATCAGAGATGGTGTAGTTGATGACGCCGTCCGCGCGGAGCAAGTCGTCTTCTGAGATCTTCCCATTGAACTCGATCCGCACCAGATCCCCGATTCGAACCATTCGCTTTAAAGCCTCCGCCGTTCCAGTGGTGACGATCTCTCCTGCCTTAAGAAAAGCAATACGACTGCAGAGATACTCTGCCTCCCTCATATTGTGGCTTGTCAGGAGGACCGTCATCCCCTTCTTTTTCTGGATCGACCGGATCTGATCCCGAATCCAGATGGACACGCTGGGATCGAGGCCCACCGTAGGTTCATCCAGAAAGAGGACGGCTGGGTCATTGAGAAGAGACTTGGCCAAGGAGAGTCTCTGCTTCATTCCGGTGGAGAGCCGATCAAAAGTGACATCCCGATGCTCTTCCAAGTTGAAAAGCGAGATCAACTGCTTAACCTTTTCCTCTCTCTCCTTTCCCATCAAACCATAAAGCATTCCATAGAAGTGAAGGTTCTCTTGAACCGTCAAACTCCAGAGGAAGTTTGCATTCCCGCTGGAAATGTTAACCCTTTCCCTGATGCGATGGCCGTCTTGAAGGCCATCGATGCCCAGGATTTCAACCCTTCCCCGATCAGGAAGGAGCAAGGTGGAGAGGATCGAGAGCAGAGTCGTTTTGCCCGCCCCGTTGGGACCCAGGATTCCAAAGATCTCTCCTTCCTCGATCTGGAGATCGATCCCCTTGAGAACCAATTTTTCGTTCTTCCCTCTCCAACCCGATCGGAAAGTCTTGTAGATTCCTTCTGCTATAACCGCCAGTGCCATCAGCCTAACCTATTTACTGCTGGGTCTAAGGGCCCTAGGGTTCGAGGGGTCAAGTGATTCAATTATTGAAATTGAGGGATCATCCGGCCCATTTATTGAGATTTTACTCGAACCCTTGAACCCTCGATTGCTCGAACCCTTCAATTAAAAAGTATATTATGGAATTGCCCGATTTGCCAAATGGAAATTAAATGGTGAGCCTGTCGAACCATTCCATGTTATAATTCGGTCAATGAATCAATCCATCGAAATCATCGGGGCCAAATCCCACAACCTCAAAAATATCGATGTCCGCATTCCAAGGGGAAGGATCACCGTCATCACCGGTGTCTCCGGCTCCGGCAAATCAACGCTCGCCTTCGACACTCTCTTCGCCGAGGGGCAGAGGCGCTACATCGAATCCCTCTCTACCTATGCCCGACAATTCTTGGAGAAAATGGACCGACCCGATGTGGAGGCTATCCATGGGATCCCTCCTGCCATTGCCGTCGAGCAGAAAAATCCAGTAAAGAATGCTCGTTCCACAGTTGGGACAGCCTCTGAAATTTACGACTATTTGAGACTCCTCTATGCCAAGATTGGAGAGGTCTTCTGTCCTCAATGCCATATCAAGGTCTCTGGAGATACGGTCGAAAGCGTCGTGGAACAGATCCTTGGGGAGGCCCAGGCCAAGAAAATTTTGATTCTCAGCCCGGTTTCTCTGACGGGAGGCGAGGAGATCGATTCGAAAGCGAGAGAATTCATCAAGAACGGATATTATCGAATTTGGGAGGCGGGAGAGATCCTCGACCTGACGACGCTCTCCTCGTCAGACCTCCAGAATCGTCCTTCCTTCCTTCTGCTCATCGACCGAATCATTCCCGATGAGAAGAATCGATCGAGGTTGGCTGAAGCGATTCAGAGCGGCTTCCAGCTAGGGAATGGTAAGGTTGAGGTGATTGGGGAAGACGGGAACCGAATGTCCTTTCATCGAAGCTTCTCCTGCAACCAATGCGGGAAGAGTTTTTCAGAACCTGAACCTCTGCTCTTCTCCTTCAATAGCCCCATCGGTGCGTGCCCCATCTGTCAAGGGTTTGGTAGAATCATTGGTATCGATTGGCAGAAGGTTATCCCGGATCCAAAAAAGACATTAAAAGAAAAGCCCTTTGCTCCCTGGAACACACCCGCTTACGAAGACCTCTATGAGTACTTATGGGGGGCCTGCCGCCGGCATCGTATACCGACTCAGAAACGATTTGAAGAGCTTCGTCCCGAGCAGAAAGAGATCCTTCTTAACGGGAAAGGAGAATTTATTGGTCTTAAGGGATTCTTTGAATGGATGGAGGGAAAGCGATACAAAGTCCATTATCGGGTCTTTCTCAGCAAATATCGGGCCTATACCCCTTGCCCCGCCTGCCACAACACCCGCCTCAAACAAGAGGCTCTCAATGTTCTCATGGCAGGAAAGAACATTGCCCAACTCTGTGACATGCCCTTGTCAGATCTTCAGATCTTCTTCAAGAACTTGCGTATCAGAGATTTTCAAAAGAGATTGGGGCAGCGACTCCTCAAAGAGATTAGCGATCGGATTGGCTTTATGGTCGATGTGGGATTGGGATACCTCATCCTCTCACGTCAGACCCGAACCCTCTCGAGTGGCGAATATCAAAGAATCACTTTGGCCAGGGCATTGGGGTCGGCTTTGACCGAAACGCTTTACGTATTGGATGAACCGAGCATCGGTCTCCACGCAAGGGATACACATCGTCTCTTAGAAGCACTCCAACACCTGCGCAAAGGAGGAAATACGGTTGTCGTGGTAGAGCATGACCCTGACATCATCAGAGCCGCCGATGAAATCGTTGATCTTGGGCCTGGAGCGGGTAAGCAGGGAGGACATGTCATCTTTCAAGGGGACGTTGAAACCCTTTTGCGAACAGAGGAGTCCATCACAGCCGGATATCTGAAGAACGGGATACCCGCCTCTCCGAGAGGATATCAACGAAAGCCAAAAGGATGGATCGCGATTCACAACGCCCGCGAACACAATCTCAAGGGGATCCATGTGAAGATTCCATTAGGCGTGATGGTTTGTATCACGGGTGTCTCTGGAGCAGGAAAGACCACCCTGGTTCAAAACATTCTCTACGCCGGGGGAAAAGGTAACGGGAATTTGGAATTTGAAAAAGGCGTTTTTGACTCCATCGATGGGCTGGATCAGGTCGATGATCTCATTCTCGTGGACCAATCACCCCTTGGAAAGAGCCCCCGTTCGAACCCGGCCACCTACGTCAAAGTTTTCAGCGAGATCCGCGATCTCTTTGCCCTCACCCGGGATGCCAAGAGGAATGGATTCAAGCCACGCCACTTCTCTTTCAACACGGAGGGTGGCCGATGCGAGAACTGCCAGGGTGCAGGAATCCAAGTGCTCGACATGCAATTCCTAGAGGATGTCATCATCACGTGCGAAACATGCGAGGGAAAAAGATTCCGGCCCGAAATCCTCAAGGTTCGATATCGTGACAAGAATATTTCAGAAGTCTTGAATATGACTGTCGATGAGGCGATGGCGTTCTTTCAGGACCATCGCCGAATCGTCTCAAAACTTCACGTCTTAAAGGATGTGGGATTGGGGTACCTTGTGCTTGGCCAGTCAACCAACACGCTGAGCGGTGGAGAATCACAGAGACTCAAGCTGGCCCAGCACATTGTTCAAAGTCAAGAAGGGAAAAACCTCTTCATCTTCGACGAACCCACTACAGGTCTCCATATGGCCGATATCGAAGTGCTTCTCGCCACATTTCAGAAACTTCTTTCTCAGGGCCATTCCCTGGTGGTGATCGAACACAACCTGGACCTGATTCGTTGCGCAGATTACTTGATCGATTTAGGCCCGGAAGGCGGAGCGGAAGGTGGCAGAATCGTTGCGGAAGGCAACCTGAAGGCCATCATGGCCTCCAAACAATCCTATACCGGACAATACCTCAAAAAGCGAATGGAACATAAAGATTAAGGTTAAGGTTTATTATCTCTTAACCTCAACCTTAACCTCAACTTTAACTTCAACCTATACTTCTGATCTTTGTTTGATGCAGCTCAGCATCTGTTCCAAGCGGGTCTTGTCGAATCCAACCATCACTTCATTGCAGGCGGCAATCACGGGGACACTCCGTGCCCCTGAGATTTTAACCATTTCGTCCAGGGCCGCCCGGTCCTTGGTGACATCGTATTCCGTAAATGTGTAGCCTTTTTGCGAAAGAAACTCTTTCGTCATCTTGCAATAGGGTCAAGTGGGAGTCGAATAAACCTTAATCTCGTCTGCAGCCATAGTTTTCTCTCCTTTCCCTTGCCAATTACAGACCTTGTGCTTTCAGTAGATGGCTTTCATCGATTCAATCCTAAAAACATTACATACCAATAAGTTTCAAATGTCAATCCAGGTTTGTCAATCCGTGCTTAAAGGAGAGAGCATTCGTTGAACAACCCCTGGGCGATCACAGCCACAGGGGTAGAACGTAGAGAATACGCCTGGCACTACCTCAAAGAAAATACTATTTGCGGATAGCGCCTCAATCCCAGGTTTAAAAGATAAAAATATCCCGTTAGGATCGGGGAGATACTTCAAAAAACAGGGCAGCATCAAATTGAGAACATGTAAAATTAAATTCTAACGAAGACAAGTCAATTACCCTTCCTTACTTGGATTGAGTACCAAGAGTCTTAATAATGTCCACTGCCAAAACCAAAATTGCCAACGAACCCAGAATTGCAGGGACAATGTATACTTCCTTATAATTTAGGCCTTGCCACCAATAACCGAATACTGGAGAACCTAGCCAGGCACCGATCCATCCGATGGCGACTTTTGAGATATAAGAACGCCATCCTGGTATAATGTAAAGTTTAAGGACGAAGTGTAATATCCCAGAAACAACAATACTGATAATCAATAAAATAATAAAACTAACGAAATCCATTCCAATCATTTTAACCCCCTTTCCGTTCATGGCCACACTGAAATATCTCCCCGCCTTTTACAAAATTAATCCCGCTAGTTTGATATACCTAGGTATCTTAAATATTAAGTTCTATTCTTATCAAAGTTAAAAATATTCATTTTGGGATATTATATTTTTTGGTAGTAGATTACCATAAAATCGCTCGTTGTCAATGACTAAAAGGGATTGTGAAAATTATTTTTTTGACTTCTAGGTACAAATGACATAGAAAGCGCAGAAGTTTCCCTTTCTATTCCAGGCATTGAGGACACACGCACTCGATAAACGGGAAATATAATTGGCATGGCGTCTGCTCAACATCAAAATTAGAGCCATAATATCGATCGGTCTGCTTCGCGATACAGGAGTCAAGGAGAAACAGGGGAATTTCGGAGCCAATGAACCGAAGGGACTCCGTTGGAACCTTTCGAGAACCTGTTTTACAACCATCTCGCACCGTTCCATTGAAAAACGCTGATCTAAAGGGTACCGGACAAGAATGAGCCAGTTCTCTTTAACAGCGCCTAAATGGTCCTCAATGAGAAACGGTTCTCCTTTCCATAGGAGTACCATGAGACTAATCATATGTTCTCGACTATAGACTTGAGAAAAGATACTCGCCTCTTCTTTAAAAGATATCATTACTCCTCCCCCTCTTGTGAAAACATTTTACTTTCGGCAGTTATTTTTTAATTTAATGAAATTTAGGCTATAATGTTTTTGATGAAGACCATTGAATCATTTAATATTGAGGTTCTGAATGAAGCGGTGGGAGACCTGAGATACCTGCTCGACCGCGGATACCCGAAGAAGGCAGCCCTGGAACTGGTGGGAAACCGATACGGATTGACTTACGATCAGCGGCACCTTCTCCATCGGGGCGCCTTTTCAGACGCGGATTCGGAATCGAGAAAGAAAAAGAAAATTCCTATCGAGAGAATCCGGCACAAAGACCTCGCGATTGACGGCTATAATGTGCTCATCACCATCGAAGCGGCCCTTTCGGAACGACCCCTTGTTCTCGGAGATGATGGTTTCATCCGAGATATTTCAGGACTCTCTGGAAATTTCAAAAAGACAGAGAGAACCGAGGAGGCACTTCAATTGATTTTCAATTACCTAAAGAGAGCAGAACCACGCCAGACCCTTTTCCTCTTTGACTCTCCGATCAGTATGAGCGGAGAATTGGCTCAGGAAGTGAGGGACCGATTGAGAAAAGAGAATCTTCCGGGTGATGCCATGGCTATCAAGGTTCCTGAGAGGATCATGATCGGGTTTCCCGGTATGATTGCGACCAGTGACACAGCCATCATCGATCAATCCAGAAGGGTTGTAGATCTGGCGGGACATATTATAATGAATCTACCTCTTCGCAGACTAAAGTCTGCGGCTACCTCTTCTATTATCCGGTGGAGGCGAAAGAGAGGTCCAGTTGGAAAGAGGTGAAAACCTTGGAAGATACCGATGGGTTGCACTTCTTATTGTTTATTTGTCCATTCTTGCCTTTACTTTCCTCCTGCATTCCATCCCCCCCATCCTCCCCTTAATCATCTCTGAGCTTCAACTCACCTATGCCCAGGCTGGCCTCCTCATGAGCCTCTTTGCTTTCCCGGGTCTCTTCATATCTCTTTTGGGTGGCTTTCTCTCAGACCGATATAGAATGAGGCCTTTAGGAACCGGCTGCTTCTTGTTAATGATCGGAGGGACTGTGCTCGTAGGATTCGGCCCTGACCTCAGGATTCTCTGGTTGGGAAGAATCATTGCAGGGATCGGTGCCCTTACCCTCTCCGTTCTCCTTCCGAAATTTCTTTCCCAGTGGTTTCAGAAGAAGGAGTTAGGGTTAGCGATGGGGATATTCAACACCGGTGTCCCCCTCGGATCGATCATCTGTTTCGGACTTTTTGGTAAGATGGGAAGTCTATGGGGATGGCGCGTCCCTATTCTATTGACCGGAATCTATTCACTCATCACAGCCATCCTCTTTTTAAGCTTCTACCAGCTTCCATCCTCTCAAACCTTGGAAAACCAAAAACAAGGTGGCTTCTACAAATCATTAAAGGAGATGGGATACCCCATCTGGTGGGTAGGCCTTTCTTGGCTCTGGTTCAATGCTGCCTTCATCTCCTTTGCCACCTTTGCACCCAATTTCTTTTTCCAGAAGGGTTATACGATTGAAGAAGGCGGCTTCCTTACGGGAATTCCCCTTCTTGGCTCTCTCCTCCTCAGTGCCCCTATGGGGTATCTTATAGACAGATTCAGGCATCAGGAATGGCTCATCGGAATCGGAGGGATTGCATTGTCCATCCTGGCACTCTCTTTCAACTTCAGCTCATCCTTCCTTCTCCTCGTCACGTTCATGGGAATTTTCTCTTCCATGATACCTGCTCCGATCTACTCCCTCCCGCCAGAAATATTGAAACCGGAAAACGTAGGGCTGGGATTTGGAGTCATTTCAACATGTTCAAGCCTGGGCTTATTTCTTTCACCGTATCTTGTTGGAAAGGTCAGGGATCTCACAGGTTCCGATCTGGGGGGCTTCTACTCGATCTCCCTTTTCTTCCTCCTGACCACGATCTCCATCGTTCTAATCCACCGCCGTCCAAAGAAAGCTCAGTAGCTTAGAACTAGGAGGAATAGGCGAAACGCAACAACGAAGTTCTTCTAAATAGATCTATGAAAAATGTTTTTGCGTTCGGTGAAGACACGGGCGGGCGGGTTGGAAAAGTTTTAGAGCGGATACGTTTCATCGGTTCATCTTCAGAAGCAAACCGATTTAAATAACCTGATTTTCTTTGAGAGACATGCCTCCTCATAAAATACAACAAGAACCGCATTCTAAAACTTTGGATGCCCGCCTGGCTGGGGCTTTATCGACTTTCCCGCCATATCCCAAAAAACCCTTGACAAGAGTCGTTCCTTGGCGTATAAAAGTCGTGTTTTGGATACAGTATACAAAAAATCAAAAGCGAAAGGAGGTTTTCTCGTGGAAAACACTATGGGTGGGATTAAGGTTAGCAAGAGGAAGTCTTTACGGGAAGAGGTTTATGAATCATTAAAAAAGTCTATTCTTCACGGAAAAATAAAGGGAGGCCAGCGTCTGATTGAAGAAACGCTTGCTCATCAGATTGGAATCAGTCGAACCCCCGTCAGGGAGGCCTTTCACAAGTTGGAACGGGATGATCTGGTCACCCGGCTCCCAAAGGGAGGGTTTGCCGTCAGGGAGTTCACCAAGGAGGATGTGGAAGAAATCTTTGGTATTCGGAGTGCCCTCGAAAGTTACGCCTCCTATCTTGCTACCCTGCACATCACAGCCGATAGGCTCTCCCAACTGGAAAAAAAGGTGAAGGAATCAGAGAACGCTCTGGAGAAGGGAGACGATGAAAGAGTGGTCCAGCTGAACACCGAATTTCACGACCTCGTTTATAAATCCTGTAAGAGCAAGAAACTTTTTGAAATGATCAATAACTTCCGGGATTATTTTTTCCGCTATCGGCCTACCTTGCTCCAAACGGAAAGGGGTACAAATTATTCCATCGATGACCATCGACGGATGTTGGAAGCCATGAAGAAAAGGAACCCCAGGCTGGTGGAAAGGCTTGTTCGGAACCACCTGGCGAGAGGAAAAGAGATCGTCCTCAAAGAGATCAGCGAAAGAAGAATAACTCCTTAAGAACTGGAAATTCGAAGCACCTGCCTGCGCGTAGCCGCTAAAGTAGCTCAGACACTGAAAGACCTGGAGAAAGCGGCTCGGGAGGAGAAGAAAGCACGGAAGATTGGAGTAATGGAGTGTTGGAGTAGTGGAGTGTTGGAATAATGGGCTTGAAAAGTTGTTAACTTAACCCATTATTCCACTATTCCATTATTCCAATCTATCAATCTTTTTTCAAGGAGATTGGTATGGCGTTCAGAATGTTTGGCCGGACAATTCGGAAGATCGGAGTGATCGGTTCGGGAAATATCGGCCCTGATATCGCGCTTCACTTCAGCCAAAACCTCTTTTCCCATCGTGTCCCTGTGGTTGTGGTCGACATCGTCCAGGCTGCTCTCGATGCGGGGTCGAAAAAGGCTGAATCAAAGATGGCAAACGCCGCTGAAAAGGGAATCTATAAAAAAGAGGAGGCCGATGCCATCTTTAAGAACATGCTCTTCACCGCCGATTATAGGCAACTCGCCGATGCCGATTTTATTATCGAGGCCGCCCTTGAAAGGATGGATGTGAAGCATGAGATCTTTGAACAGTGCCAAGGGGTCTGCCCAAAAACAGCGATCTTCGCCTCCAACTCCTCCCATATGGTCCCTGAGGAGATCTTTCAGAAAATGAAGAATAAGAAGCGATGTGTGGTGATCCATTATTTTTACCCTGCTGAGAGAAATCTTTGGGTAGAGATTGTTCCGGGAAAGGATACCGATCCTGCTCTCGTTGAATATCTCCTGAAATTCTATGAATTCATCGGCAAGGCTCCAACTTTAATAAAAAGTCGTTACGGGTTTGCGGGAAGTACGGTCTTTGAGGGGCTTCTCCTTGCTACGGCTCTGACGGTTGAAGAGGGGCTTGCCACGGTCAAGCAGGCAGATGCCATTGGAGCAAAAACGCTCGGCATGGAGGTGGGTCCCTTGGCCGCCCACAATCTCGCAGGTGACAATCCGATGGCGCAGCACGGCCTCTCAGAGATGAACTCAAAGATCATGCCCTGGTACCGTTCTCCAAAGATACTGGACGATCAGGTGAAAGCCGGAATGGACTGGGAGACGGTGCAGAAGGGTGAAACGGTGGAATACAGCCCGGAGATTTTTGAGGCGGTTTCAAACAGGATCATGGCCGCCTACTTCGGGATGGTCTGTGAAATTGTGGAGAGCGGAATCACAAACATTGGCGACCTGGAGATGGCACTGGAGGTCGGTTTGGTCATGACCCCTCCCTTCGCAATGATGAACCGGATGGGAGTGAAGAAAGCCTTGGAATTGGTCGAGACCTATGCCAAAGAGAATCCTGGATTCAAAGTGGCCAAGATCCTTGTCAAGCAGGCTGCCTCTGGCAAACCCTGGAAGATCCCCGTGGTGTTTAGAAAAGACGAAAAGGACATTGCCATTGTTAAGATCCGGAGGCCGAGGGTTCTCAATGCCCTCAATGAAGAGGTAATGGAACAATTAAGGGAGAGCTTCGCCAAAATAAAGAGGGATCCAAAAATCAAAGGCGCGGTGCTGACCGGTTTCGGGACCAGGGCCTTTGTTTCGGGGGCTGATATCGGAATGCTCGCTTCCATGAAGACGCCGGAGGAGGCCGAGACCATCTCTCTCAGAAGCGATGCCGTATTGAACAGGATAGAGAATCTTGGCAAACCCGTGGTCTGTGCCATGAATGGCCTTGCCTTTGGTGGAGGAAATGAGATCGCAATGGGCTGCACTGCCCGGATTGCGAAAAAGGGACAGAAAGTTTTTGCCGCCCAGCCCGAACCAAGGCTCGGCATCATCCCCGGAAATGGTGGAACCCAGAGGCTCCCAAGGCTTGTGGGAATTGAGAAGGCTTGGCCGATTCTCCGAAGTGCAAACCCGATCTCTTCAGCAAAGGCAAAAGAGATCGGCCTGATTCAGGAGGAGGTAGAGGGTGACCTTATCGAGGCGGCTATCGATTGGGTGAAGAAGATTCGCTCAAAGAAAGTTCGTGTCCCTTCGATTGAAAAGGGACCCATCCCAATTCCTTCCACCCTCCCAGATGTTGATATTGGACATCTGAGCCGGAAAATTGACTCCCTGCTTCAGCGAGCAATATTGGAAGGCGCCAAGGTGACACTCCAGAAAGGATTAAAGTTAGAGGCAAAGATATTCGGTGAGTGTCTAATGACCAAGGATATGAGAATCGGAATGGAGAATTTCATAAAAAACGGGACAAAGGTCAACGCCAATTTTGTCCACGAATAAAAATGGAATACTGGAATAATGGAACATTTACTCCAACGTTCCATTGCTGTTTGGTAGTTTGATGAATGTTGGCGATTGGAAAAGAAAATGGAGCTTTTTACAACCCGAGAAGAAGGCTTTGTATTTCGAGGACACCCCTTTCACCTATCATGACGCGCATAACCGGGTCAACCAACTCTGTCATCTTCTACACTGGAAGCAACAAATTCTAAGTACTAAATAACAAATAGATTCCAATGTATCAGTTCCGAAATCGCAAACAAAAGTATTTTGGTCATTTGGACATTGGTGATCGGAACTTATTTGGGATTTTGGAATTTGAAGATGGGGGAATCCATGGCTGAAAAGTCTTATCGGTTAGGCTGTGACATTGGCGGCACCTTCACCGACTTTGTCCTGCTCAACGATCAAACAGGAGAGATAAAGATCTACAAGTGTCTGACCACACCCAAAGATCCCTCTGATGCTGTGGAGCACGGAATAAGAGAAATGGAGAAAAACACGCCAGGCTTTGTGGAGAAAATGGACGAAGTGATCCATGGGACCACCTTGGTCATCAATTCCATTATAGAGAGAAAAGGGGCAAAAACGGGTCTGATGACCACGAAAGGCTTCAGGGACGTCTTGGAAATTGGAAGAGGGATCCGGTATGCGCCTTATGACATATTTGCTGAATTCCCTAAACCCTTGATTCCGAGAAGCTTACGTTTCGAAGTGGAGGAACGGATTCGGAGCGATGGGAGCATCCTGAAGCCATTAGATCCCGAAGAAGCAAGGAGGGTGGTCCGCACTCTCCTCAGTCTAGGCGTTGAATCGATTGCCGCCTGTCTGATTAACTCTTTTGAGAATCCGACCCACGAGCTGATGCTCAAGGAGATCATTGAAGAGGAAGCACCCGGAATATCTGTCTCCATTTCATACCGGGTTTTACCACAAATTAAGGAGTATGAAAGAACGAGCACCACAGTGACCAATGCTTATGTTAAACCTCTGACGGGAAGATATCTCTCCAAGCTGGCCGGAAGACTGGAGTCCATTGGTTTTAAAGGAAAACTCTTCATTATGCTTTCAAGTGGCGGCGTCACCTCTGTCGAAACAGCAGCTGAGTTCCCGGTGAGGGTCATCGAGTCTGGTCCAACAGCGGCGGTCATCGCGGGTCAATACTATGGGAAACTCTTCAATATTTCAGAAATGTTCTGCTTTGACATGGGGGGGACAACGGCTAAGTCCTGCCTGATTCAAAAAGGAGTTGCCGGTGTCGTACCAACCTTCGAGGTCGGCCGTGTTCAGAGATTCATGAAGGGGAGCGGCCTGACCATTCAGGTCCCTGTCGTTGACTTGATGGAGATTGGAGCAGGAGGCGGGAGCATTGCGAAGGTAAGCAAGATGGGAACACTGCAGGTTGGGCCGGAAAGCTCCGGAGCTGATCCCGGACCGATCTGCTATGGGGGCGGAGGCAGGGATCCTTGTGTAACAGACGCCGATCTATTGTTGGGCTATCTCGATGAGGACTACTTTCTGGGAGGAGAAATCAAGCTTGACAAGGAGGCAGCAAGACGCGGCGTTGAGGAAAAGGTTGCCAAACCTTTGGGCGTCCCCTTCATCCAGGCCATTTGGGGAATTCATGATCTCATCAATGAGACGATGGCAGCCGCCGCCAAAACACATATTGCGGAAAAAGGCGGAAATCCCAAAATCGTGACGATCGTTGCCTTCGGTGGAGCAGGACCAGTTCATGCCTATGGTTTGGCCAAGAAATTGGGAGCGCCTCGTTTACTCGTTCCACCGAATGCCGGAGTAGGTTCAGCGCTGGGCTTTTTCACTGCCCCTCGGGCCTTTGACCTCCTCAGGAGCCACAAGGTTTCTATGCGCAACGCTGATTTTGCTGAAATAGAAAAGATTCTGGAGGAACTGGAGGTGGAGGCCACAAAAATACTTAAAAAGGAAGCCACAGGAAAAGATGTCAACTTCGAAAGGTCTCTCGATATGCGTTTTGTCGGACAGGGAGCTGAAACCAACGTCCCAATCTCTGAAAGAAATTTCACAAAGGTCAAGAAAGAGGAGGTTCGCCGACGCTTTGATGAAGTCTATGAGAAGTTGTATGGAAGGACCTATCCTGACTCCGAAATAGAGTTCATTAATTTCAAGGTGAGAGCCAGCCTCCCTGAACGACTTCTGCAATTACCCAAAATTGAGAAAAAGGAGTATGCCCTTGATCAGGCGATCAAGGGGCAACGCAAGGCTTACTCTCCTATCGCCAAGGATTTTATCCTCCATACGGTCTACAACCGGTACAAGCTTCCTGCGACCGCAACGTTTCGAGGTCCAGCCATAATTGAAGAAAAGGAGTCAACGCTTATTGTTGGCGAGGACGCCTTAGTTTCAGCGGATGATTTTGGATTCTTATGGATTGATCTTTAGGCCCTTAGAGATGAAATTGTGCGCAATATGGAAACAAAGTTATTCTTGGTCGAGTGGATTCTAAATCCGAAGTACGAAATCCGAAATTCGAAACAATCTCAAATGACCAAATTTTAAATGTTCGAAACAAATAAAAGTTTAGGAAATTTGAATTTTGAAGATTTGAATTTGCTTCGGATTTCGATATTCGAATTTCGGGTTTTAACGACCTGTTCGGTTCCGGCTACTCAGGGTTAGGAGGCATGAATATGCGAAACACGTTTGACCCAATCACCTTAGAGATCCTATGGCGAAGACTAATTTCCATTGTAGATGAAGCGGATAGCACCGTCTCTCGGACAGCATTTTCAAGCCTGCTTAGGGATGCCCATGACTACACCTGCATGTTCACGGACCGGAAAGGTCGGGAACTGGCGCAAGGGACTTTTGCCACACCTGGCCAATCTGGAGCCATGGCCTTGGGAATTAAAAATCTCGTAAACAAACTTCCTGTGGAAACCTACACACCTGGCGATGTCTTCATTACCAATGACCCCTGGGCTTTGGCAGGCCATCTGAATGACGTCTGTGTGATCAGCCCTATCTTCTATGAAGATAGATTGACCGCTTTCACCGCCTGTGTTTTTCATCATTCGGATATTGGAGGTCGGGTCTCTTCAGACAACCATGACGTCTTTGAGGAAGGACTCTTCATTCCCCTCGTGAAGCTCTATGATGGAGGCGTGCTCAATCAATCTGTGATCGATATGATCCGGTGGAACGTACGCACACAGGATGAAGTGATTGGAGATATTCGTTCACAGATTGCAGCCAATCATGTGTGCGCTGAGAAGATTTGTCAGATGCTTAAGGAAAATGGACTCGACGGCTTGGATGCTCTGGCGGACGAGATCATTAGCCGCACAGAGAAAAGTATGAGGGAGGAGATTGAGAAGATCCCGGATGGCATTTACAGGGCTGAAGGAATTGTGGAGCAGATGAAGGGGAAAGAGGATCTGGTGATCAAGGTGGCGGTCGAGGTTAAAGGAAGCGACATCATCGTGGATCTGGAGGGGTCTTCTCCGCAAGTGGATTGGGGTGGCAATGTCGTCTACAACTTCACTTACGCCTACGTATTTATGGCCATGAAAAGCATGTTCGGTCCTGACATACCAAATAACGATGGCTGTACAAAACCCGTAAAGCTGACAGCGCCTGAGGGTAGCGTCGTGAACTGCAAGTTCCCTGCAGCCGTGGCCGCGCGGTTAGTGGTCGGTCATTTTCTAACCGAAATTATTTACAGAGCCGTATCGACGGTCTTGCCCGGCAAGGTGATAGCAGCAAGCGGCGGTACACCCGCACAGATGAATGTGTTCTACGGGAAAAGGAATGATTCGAGGCCGTGGCTTTCCGTGATCATCAGGGGTGGCGGGATGGGAGCGAGTTCTATCGACGACGGCAATTATGTGTACATCTTCCCAGCCAATGGTGCGAATACGCCTATTGAGATATTCGAGAATGATACACCTCTCATTGTTGAAACCAGGGAACTCCTGACCGATTCAGGGGGTCCTGGCAGGTTGAAAGGAGGCCTTGGGCAAAGGGAAGTTTTCAGGGTACCTGATGATAAGTATGCCCCTATTCCTCCTGTTAATCTTGGAATACAGGCGGGAAGACACGTCCATCCTCCAGAAGGGCTCTTTGGCGGTAAAGCTGGAGCCAAAGCCCAGTTCCTGGTGAATGGGGTGCCAGGAAATCCGTATGGGTTAACGCAGTTGAAACCAGGGGATCTGGTGATCATTGATGCAGCCGGCGGAGGGGGCTGCGGAAATCCTCTGGAACGTGATCCTGAAATAGTCGAGAGGGATGTGATTGAGGGATATGTCAGCCTTGAAAGGGTTAAGGAAGATTATGGGGCAGTGATCGATCCCAAGACCTTGAAGGTCAATATGGAGGCAACTAAGAAACTTAGGGGAAAATAGGTTAAGGTTAAGGTTAAGGTTAAGGTTGAGATGAAGAAATATAGCGTGCCCATTTACTGGGGGCGAATTAAAAGAACCGGCTCCTTTGCAGGCAAGAGAGCATTGTGAGTATGTGCAAA
>Ga0209427_10001660_pt1 | contig 25745 bp, 49 predicted proteins | sample DeeMarSWOR136_30_FD_187465 | JGI IMG/M metagenome (GOLD analysis project Ga0209427, IMG submission 187465) | Marine sediment microbial communities from White Oak River estuary, North Carolina - WOR-1-36_30 (SPAdes) (version 2) | ecosystem: Environmental > Aquatic > Marine > Intertidal zone >...
AAGGGCCCCCCGGCCTGTCTGGTAGGATCCGAAACATACCCTGGCGCTTGGAGCCCTTGCACGAGCGACCACGGAGGGCACGATGCTCGCTCCATCGGAGAATCCGCGGGTGTAAGGGTGGCGGGTTCGACTCCCGCCGCGCCTACCAAGGTGGTTGGAGGCCCCACGCGAGTAGGGTCGGCGGGTTCGACTCCCGCCACGCCGCACACACCCACACCCCGGATCGGCCCGAGAGCCACCCGGGGTGTTTTCGTTCGGCGTATGACCCCCGTGTGATAGGGGTTGGCATGGTGGGTGCATGGGGTGGGGGCATCATGGCACACACCACCAAGACCACCCACCCGCATGAGGCTACCAGGCGCGCGATCAACCCATCCGACAACCCCTGGGCATGGTCCCGTGATTGTGAGCCGTTTGGCTGCTACTTCCATACGTCCAACTATGCCAGCTCGCGCTACACGGGCGCACCCAATACCAAGCGATAGGGGGCCGGGGTATGACCCCCGTGTGATCCCCTTGGCACACGGGGTGCATGGGGTAGGGGCACCCGGGCCGAGGGGGTGGGGTCGGGGAGGTATGGTTTCACACCCACAGGGTATGACACGTGTGCGTTACGGTTGGCACGCGGGGTGCATGGGGTAGGGGCACCATGGCAACCACCCCCAAGACCCGAGACGAAATCCTGGCCGCCTACCTCGTCACCCGTGGCGTTACCAAGTGCGCCCCTGCAAAAGCGCGGGGCCGTTCGCTTCGTCGGATGGTCCGCGAGCATGAGGCCCGGCTAGCCCGCGAATTCGAGGCTCGCGAGGATGACACCCCCGAGCACGAGGCCGAGCGTAGGGCCGAGCATGTTGGACGGTACCGGGCCGAAGGGCTCACGGCAAGCGAGGCCCTGGCCGATTGGCGCTAATCCCCTACGGCGCCCCACCCTAGAGCCCCGGCCCCTTGGCCGGGGTTTTCACGTTCGGCCCCCTGGGGTGCGTGGTGGTAGCCCCCGAGCGCGGGGTGGTTTTGGGGGCGTGTGGGGCCCTGGGAGCCACGGAGATCGGCGCCGGCATCGAACCCCTGGCATGGTGGCCCACGATCCAGAGGCCCACACGAGCGATCCTAGAGGGGCCCGCGGGGTATGACATTCGTGTCATAGTTAGCGGGTATTGCAACCGTGTAATATCATTGGCGAATCCTCGAGCGGGGTCGGATGCGCGGTTATGGTATGACATCCGTGTCATAGTAAAAGGCTAATGATTCCAGGGGCGCGCGGAAACGGTATGACACCTGTGTCATAGCAGCCGGGGTGTGGGGCAGCTCGAGACTGCGGCGTTCGCGTGAAGTGTTGCGATATGACACACACGCCATACGGCCCGGCGCCGGCACGGGGTATCACACACGTGTAATCGGATTGGCACGGTGTTCGCATGATTTCCGGGCATGACCGCAGCAATCCTCATCGCCACCTTCGTCGCCGCCCCGATCCTCGTTGCCAACGCGATCAACGAGCTTCGCAGCCGCTAACCCCTCACCCGTGCGGGGCCCTGGTAACGGGGCCCGGCACACCCCCCGGAGCACACCCCATGCCCAAACACTACACCTGGCAACACTCCCGCGAGACTGACCGCACCGACAATTGCGACGTGTGCGGGAAGCGTGCCCAGGGGACGACGCACTATCTATGCGAGGCCCCGATCTGGCACGTGTGCAACGGGTGCGGCACGAAGCCCGCAACCACTAACCCCCACCCCCGGAGGTAGCTATGACCCCCACCCTTTGGCTAGTGACCGTTCGCATCGTGGACAGTGAATCCACGGAGCCCTACACCACACCCGAGGCCGTCCTAGAGGCCGTCCGCCGGGCCTTTGATTCGGATTGGACCCGTAGCGTGTGCGCCCAGGCATACGCCCCCCACGATAGCGGCAAGATGGAGCCCGTGGGGCCCCCTGAGCTTTACTACCAGCCTTTCCCGGGAAGTGAGCCCGTGCGGGAATAACCCCGCACGCCCCCTGGTTGCACCCCCACACCCCGAGGAGATCCCAACGATGCGAACCAACCGATACCCTGCCAAGTGTGCCAAGTGCGGCGGCCACGTTCCCCGAAACGCGGGCAAGCTCGCGGGCAAGAGGGGCCGACGGTGGCTGGTTGTCCACCTTGCGTGTGGCGATGCTGATGCGCCGGCCGTGGATACCTACGTGATCGGGGGCCGGGAATACTACCGGAACCGTAACGGGCGTTGCGAGGATGCCCCGTGCTGCGGGTGCTGCAATATCTAGCCACAATCACACCTGTGTCATAGGCTTGGCACGGGGTTCGCATGGAATCCGGGCATGGCAACACACACCACCAACACCCCCAACACCTTCGACACCCTTTGCCCCGATTGCGGCGAGCACGCGGTTTTCGAGTACACAAACCACCCGCTCCCGAGCACGGTCGTGTGTGACGCCTGCGGGTGGACGGGCGAGGATTACAACCCCGAGGCATACGCGGACGATCCAATGGACGGCGACCACGCGAGCGCGCTGGCAAGCGTGGGGTGGGGCACCGATGAGGATTACGGGTGCTTCGACGGGGGCGGGGACGACTGGTTCTAACCAACCCCCCACGCGGGAGGGCCCGGGAGAAACGGAAAAACCCCGGGCCCTTCGCACGTTAAAGGGCTCACACCCTTGTGGAGCTCCCACGCGGCCCCCTGTCGGACGTTCGGGTGCGGAGGGTCACGCTGCTATGCCCGAACACGGGACGGCGTGTGGTGGCTCTCAGGGGCTCTCACGTATGACCCCCGTGTGATAGGTGGCACGGGGTTCGCACGGGTGATAGGTCCATGACGTTCGGGGTGCAATCGAGCGAGATAGTCGAAGGGGTTGCCGTGCGGGGATTGTGATCGGGAGCCATGAGGCCGGGCAGCGTGTGCAGAAGGGGGATCCGGTAGGGGGTAGGGTCCATGACGTTTGGGGTAAACGAAAAAGCCCGCGACCCTTCCGATCGGATGCATCGCAGGGCCGCGGGCTTGGTCGGGTGATGGCTGGACAACCGGAACCCGTACCGTGTGCGAGCGTATCACGGGGCCGAACGCGGGGGGTGCGCAAAGAGTCCGACGGGTTGGACCCGGCTCGAGCCGGGGTATGACATCCGTGTCATAGTAGCGGGCTCGGGTAGGTTCCCGTAATGATTCACGAATCGGACGGACGGGCATTACCGCTCGTGAAACTATGACATCCGTGTCATACTAAAAGCGTAATGATTCCAGGGATGCGCGGTTTCGGTATGACATCCGTGTCATAGTAGGCCGGTCGCGGGTGGCTATCACACACGTGTAATCGCGCTGGCACGCGGGGTGCATGGTTCCGGGGTATGTCGCGCCGAACCTCCCCCGCCCTGGCCGCCCTGGCGATCCTGTTCTTCGTGCTGTTCGTGCTCGCGTGGCTTGGCGGCACGGTCGCGTGCGTGGCCTATGCAACGTGCGTGCGGGATGGGGGCGGCGCCCTGGTCCTGGCGATGCTTGTTTTCTGCGGCGGCTACGGGTTCGCGTGCGAGGCCCGGCAATCCCTGTAGGAAGACGGGAATAGAAACGGAACCACGGAGGTTAGACCCACGATGGCACACGGCAAACCTGTCAGCACACCGCCCCGCACAAAGGCTCCCCGCTATCCCTATGTCCACGTGGTCACGTTTGACTACGATGAGACAGGGCACGGTCTGACGCCCCCACGGCCCCGCATGTTCTGTTCCCCGTCCGCGGCGCGCCGCTACCTCGAAGCAGAGGGATTCACCGTCCCGAACTGCGGCAGGGGAAGCTGTAGAGCCCGTGTGGAGATGGTGAACGGGTGGGAAGCGTTCCTATTCGCAACCATCCACCGCGAGACGGTCTACGATGCGTAGGCCCACGCTTGACAGGGGGTATCACCCTAGCGTAGTATTGCATTGGTGCCATACACGAACGGAGCCACGATGAGCGAAAAGCCCCGCGTATACGTCCTAACCATCGCGCACGAGGATCCCTACAATGTGGACCCCGAGCGGCCCCGAGTATTCGCCACCCCCGAGCGCGTGGCCGAGTATCTCACCGTGCGGGATTTCGTGCAGTCCGACGATCCTTGCGTGTGGGAGCATGAAGATCCCGAGGGATTCCTAACCACGGCAACCGTCCACCGGCTCGTGATCCGGTCCTAGGTTGGCACATTACATGCAGGTGATACTGAGTATGAGCGCCACCCCAACCACCCCGAACGACCCCGCCGCCCGCCGCCTTTTCGAGCGTACCTGCGCACCTCACTTCGAGGCCGTTCGGTCGCAGGCGCGGGCGCTTACTGGCAACGATGCCGCGGCCGACGATCTCACCCAGGATTGCCTGGTTCGCGCGTTTCGCCATTGGCACACCTTCACCCCTGGAACCAGCGCACGGGCCTGGCTCTACACGATCCTTCGTAACGTGTTCTACAGCCAGTGTCGCGCACACGCCCGCCGCACCGAGGTCCACGCGGCCCATCGGGCGGAGGTAGAGGCCCTGGGAAGCGCACGGGACCCGAACCCGGCGCAGGCATACGAGGGGCTGGAGGAAGCACAGCGCGTGCGTGAGGCGCTGGAAAATCTCCCCGAGGCTTACCGGGAAGCTGTGAAGCTGGCCGATCTGGAAGGCTACAGCTACCGTGAGACGGCGGATGCCCTGGGATGCCCGATCGGTTCGGTCATGTCGCGGCTTTACCGGGGACGCCGCAAGCTGGCCGAGCTACTGGCCGCCTAGCCTCCACACCCCGAGACCACTGGACCGGCCCGCGAGGCCGGTTCGGTCGTTAAGGGTCCATGACGTGAAAAGCCCCAAACCAGAATACTAGCTTGGGGCGAAAAGGTGGCTCTCAGGGATGCGGCCCTCAGAAGCACTTGCCACGGCGGTTTCTGATGCGGGCGGCAATCTGGCACCCAGGTTTGGGCAACTGTGCGCGCCTTTCCAGTGAACACCTCTGGACGACAGGTGTCAAGGTCCTTGACGTTCGGCGTGTGTCTCCCCTGACATGGTGCGTGTCATCCCGGACGCCCGGAGGATCCCCGACGTGATCCAGTGATTCCCGAGTCCCCGACGCTCGAGAGTTCCCTGACGTTTGGACTGATCTTGCTCGAGTCTCCATGACGTTCAGCTCGAGCTCGTCGATGGTGAGTTCCGGTCGTCGAGCGACTGCGTGAATTTCCGAGCCACGGGCCATCTATGAGTGGAAAGCGGTCGCGCGGCCCGAGGTGTGCGTGAACCCCGCACGAAAAAGTGGAAGTGTCTGGAATAACCCCGGGCTGGCATAGGTTCCCCGGGCATGAGCAACGGTCGATCGAGCTACAAGAGGCACGCGCCGGGCTTGGGTCCGGGTGGCGTGCGTTGCCCGTGCTGCGCCCCGGCGCCTGGCAAGGATCGGAAGCGGGCCAGGCGGGCGTGGAAGCGCTCCGAGAAGCAGGCGGCCAAGCGTGAGGCCGAGAGGGATGCGAACGGCTGATGATGGCGCGGGCCAAAAAGCACAACTGCTACACGGTGTATCGCCGCGGGCGCCGTGTGTTCGGCGAAAAGAAGCGCATTCGTTACCCCAACAAGTTTGAGAAAAGGCGCGAGGCCCGCAACTTTTGCCGAAACCGCACATGGGAAGGCGATCTCGTGATCGTCCACCCAGATGGCACGGAGGAGCCCTATTTGACTCACATCGACCGAATTCTCGAAAAAGTGCGCTGAGAGGGAATGACACAGGCGTGATAGTGGTTACATTGGGTGAGATGCGCAAGATGCGAACAAACCGGGAGCCCGAAAGGCCCCAACTTCATGCACCCCCACCGCCCCCACCGTCCGCGGATCGGCCCGAGCCTGAGAAGCCCGAGACGGACCCCAAGCGCGGGGTTGCCGTGGTCGATTTCTACGTTTGAGGCGCGACATGGCACACACGAACCTTCCACCCATCGGCACGCAGATTCGCGTTGTGCCGCTCAGAGATGCCCCGCAGCGGCTTCGCCACCGGCACACGAATGAACCTGTGACCCTTTGGACGATCACAGGCTATGAGGGCGATGTGATGCACCTGGAAGGTCAGGCGATCGACTGCGAATACAACACGGTGATGAATGCTCTTACGCGCTACCGCAAGGTGATCTGGAGCATCACTCTTACGGACAGTGACCGCGAAGCTCTGGCCAAAATAGCTGCACGAGGTTAGCACCATGAAGATCACGATCGACATCGACGGGAACCTGAACGAAAACAGCGTGCTTGCAACCCTGCGCCGCGTTCTTACGGCTGCCATAAACGACCGTGAGAGCATCGATGGTTGCACCGCCGAAAAGGTGATCCTGGCCGGGCTCCCCGAGCCGAAGCACGTGCCCCGGATGGTCACGGATGACGACCTGCAAGCGTGGATCGGGAAGCTCCACGATATGCGGGAGATTCACCGGATCAATCATGCACCGCGCACACGTCCGACGCCGATCACCTTCGATCGTGGTCGGAAGTATGCACGCATCGTGGTCAATCATCCGAACCAGCGGATCGCGTTCTGTTTCATCGACCTGGGGACTGGCGACATCCTGAAGTGCGACGGCTGGCGCGGTCCTGCGAAGGGCATCCGTGGCAACATCTTCGCTCCCGACCCGTTGAAGGGCGTTGGGCTGTATGGAGCGAATTACCTGTGAAATCAGCGGAATCCGAATTCTCCTTGACGGGGAGTATGACCCGGAGGTAGTATCACACAAGGAACATAGAAATGAGCATGAACGTCAGATTTGGCACACGGTCGTGCCGATGCGAGGCCATCAGGCAGACGCCGACGGAGGCCACCTACGAGATCGTCAGGAGTGTGAACCCCTTGACGGCGTACCTTGGGTGGTTGAAGTCGTGGTTTGATGACCTGGAGACGATCGGCCGCGAGTTGGAAGAGATCAAGGCATATGCCGCCGACCACCCCACCGCGGAGTGGACCGCGGATTAGAGATTCCCATGAGCACGACGAACTACAAAGAGACGACCTTCGGGCAACTGAAACGCGGCGACCGTTTTGCAGTGAGCCGGCACGAATTCAGGAGAGGCACAGGGGACAATATCAAGGTCGATCCGGCCGTGCTCTGCGATTCACTCCTTTACGTGGTCGATCTAAACGACACACCGTTGCCTTTCAACGTCATTTGTCTGTCGGACGGTCGTGTTCGCACCTTCCGCGACGAGGAGAAGGTTCTCGTGAGAACCGCGGACTAGCTTAGAGTTTCACGAAGGAGACGAGAAATGCCGAGACGAAAGAAGAACGATGAACGACCCGTGACGAAGCCCGTCACCTGGCGGCTACCGCTGCGGGTTGCGGAGGACCACGAGAACGACTGGTCCGAATTCCGTGAGGTCCTTGACGAGTGGGCCGAGGGTGGCGACCCGTTGGAGGTCCCCGAGGTCCCCGAAGACACCACGAGTTGCTGCATGAGGATCTCCGTCGAGACCCTGGCCGCGCTCGAAAAGGAAGCCAAGCGTCTTACCAAGGCGACCGATCGCAAGTGGACGGCCGGGAAGGTCGCGCGTTTCATCTACGATCGGCACCACGGGATCGAGTAGGACGATGGCGGGCAGGGTCACAGCGAAGGATTGCCGCAAGTGCGGGCTGTGCTGCACCTCTCCACGTGAGCAAGATGTGCTAGCGGACCTTTCGCAAGAGGATGCCGATCGCTTAGATCCACGATGGGCTGCGGCAAATGTGATAGCGTACATGAGTGCGTTTGATTTGATGGTGAATCATATCTACGGGCGCCGGTGTCCGCCTGGAGCTATCAGGACAGCGTGGAAACGCCAGCGGTGCGGGCCGTTCAAGGGGATGGAAGCGTGCGTGTGCGTGGCTCTGCGGGGATCTCTGATGCACCGTACCTCATGCACCATCTATGGGAAACGTCCCGAGAGTTGTCGGACTGCGGTCAAGCCCGGAGACAAAACCTGCCTGATGATACGGCGTCGATGGTTGGAGCGCGTCGAAGCAGCATGAGCAATCTCTACCCACTGCCCCCTGACGGTGAGGCCGCGACCGAAAACATGGATGTGGCCTTTCGTGCGTGGGTGGATCATGCACGCACGCTCCATCACACGATGGAGGTCTACATGGCGCGATGGTCAAACCAGGCCGTCCACGCTGAGAGACTGGCCGAAGCGTTGGACTTCTATGCCAGATGGTTCAAGGGTTCGACGGCCGAAGACCATGACGTTCTCACAGATGGGGGCGACCGTGCTCGCGCCGCGTTGGCCGCGTACAGGGACGAGGATCAGTACGAGCACCCCTTTTGAGGGTGGAGTTTTTCCATGACGGCATTTTCACATTCCGAGGGTATAAGTGATGAGACCCCGCGGAGGAACCCATGACCTGGGAATGGCTACGTAAAAAGCACGCACGAGAGGTTCGACAGATCGAGGACGTGTGGGCAATGGAGGACGCTCGCGAAGCGAAGCGGGAAGGATCGAAGCCCGAGAAGAAGCCCGCTCGTGTCCGCGAGTCAGAGGCGGCCCGTCGTGAGGCCCGGATCGCTGCGAAGAAACAAGAGGCCGAGGTCGAACGGGCGCACGAACGAATCCAGAAGACCGTGCAGCGTCCCGATCCCGAGCCCATCGAGAACCGGAAACCGCAGGACGCCCTGCGCAAGATGGCCAAGACCATCAGTTTCGCGTCGCAGACCATGAGCTACCTCGCGACGCACCCGGGGAGGCAGATCCCTTGCTTGCCGACACCCCTTGACGATCTCGACAGGGCGGCGAAGGTCAGCATCAGCAAGAAGCTCCGCCATTTTCCAGGGAAGTTCGTCGCTTTCAGTAAGGCAGGAGACGTGGTGTTTGCGAGTGAGGACGAGGACGCACTGCGTGCTCAAATTGTCGTGGAAGGGTACACGGGCCTGATCGTCCTTTACTCGCCCAAGGATAGCAGCGAGGTCCCATGACAGAATCCCAGGAAGAAACCATCAAGAGACTCGAAGCCCGCGTCAAGGAGCTCGAGATCGATGTCAAAGCACGCAAAAAAGAGGTCCAGGACTTACAGATTGCTCGAGCCGGTTGGAACCGGCGGAAAGCACGACGACTCGCGAGAGAGATGGTTGACAGTGAGAATGAAAGGACATGATGGGTGAGATCTTCTTAGTATTCGCGGTGATATGCGTAGCGATTGCGGCGGTCGTCTCCATGACGCCGCAGGTCGTGGCGAGCAGTCGGGATGTGCGCATCCAGCGGAACGTGATCGTGCTGATGTGGTTCCTGGGTCTGTACACGTTCGGGCTCGCGATGCGCGTGGGGTACTACCTCTCGTAAGGCACCGGGGCTTAAATGCGAACGGCCCGCTACCCCCGAGGGCGCGAGCCTTTCCGAATGTGAGCGCCGACCTTAGTCGAGCGCGGCGAGGGCCTGAAAGAGGGCCGAGGGGGCCAGGAAGATTGCGGCGGCGGTGAGGATGACTGTTGCTGCGAACATGCGGTGTTTCCTTTCTCGCTTGGTGGAACCTGCCCCGCGCGGCTTCCATTCCCGCCCGAACGAAAAAAGTGGGATCTTTTTTCACGATGGTGCGCGAATCACACACGTGTGATAGCGGGAATCCCGCAGCAACTTTTCTCGGCGCCCCTGGAATAGTTTGGAAGCGGCCGAGGTTCCCCATATAGATGGCACGGAAGAACAATCGACCTCCCCGCGATCTCTACCAGGAAATCACCGACCGCGTGATTGCTGCCCTTGAGAACGGCGATCTCGCTCCCTGGCAGAAGCCCTGGCAGACTTTCGGTGTGCCCCGCAACGGAGCAACCGGGCGCCCTTATCGGGGTGTCAACGTGCTGCTGACGCTGCTCACGCAGTGGAATCGCGGCTACGATCACCCGTTGTGGCTCACGTTCAAGCAGGCCAACGAAGTGGCGGCCAAGGCCATGCGCAAGGCCGGTCACAAGGTCGAGCAGAACGGCCACGGAACCTGGGTTTTCGCCGATGGTGAGAACAAAGGGAAGAGCGTGGGCGGCGTGAGCAAGGGCCAGAACAAAGCCAACGATGCTGGCGCCACGGATGTGATTTTCTGGAAGCCCATGCGCAAGACAGAGCGCGATGATGCGGGCGAGGAGCGGACCTATACGTGGATGCTCATGCGCTCTTACGCGGTGTTCAACGTCGCACAATGCGATCCGCACGTGGTCGAGTACCTCACCGCAAACCTGGAAGAGCGGCCCGAGTTTTCACCGATCGCGGAGGCCGAGCGCGTCTGCGAGGCATACGAGGTTGAGACGGAGCACGGCGGCGACCGGGCTTGCTACGATCCCAAGGCCGACAAGATCCGGCTTCCCAACCCCGAAGCGTTCGACTCGCCCGAGCATTACTACACCACACGGTTCCACGAGATGGGTCACAGCACGGGCCACGCTTCCCGGCTGAACCGAGACGGAATCGCAGACTTCGATTTCCGAGGTTCGCACAAGTATGCGGAGGAGGAGCTTGTGGCCGAGTTTGCCGCGTGCTTCGTGGCTGGCGAGGTTGGAATCCTGCGGACGACCGAGAAGAACGCAGCGAGCTACCTGAAGCACTGGGCGGCCAAGTTGGCGGAGGACAAAAAGATCATCGTGAGAGCCGCTCAGAGGGGCCAGAAAGCCGCCGATCTGATCCTGGGTGTCCAGGCCGCGGGCGATGAGGAGTCCGACGGGGAGGCAGCCAAGGCCGCCTGAGCACGGGAATAGTCCCGAGCCCACAAAGGTTTCACGAACATGCCAATGAGAACACCGCGCCTCACCCCTCGGATGAAACAGGCCATTCGAGCCTGTGCCGCTGGCGCGGTCTGGCAACCGTTTCGGGATGAAGGGCGAGCGTGGCAAGTGGATCAGACCCTTCACCAAGAAGTCATCCCGATGAGACTTTACAATGTAGAGGTCTCTACTCATAAGGCGCTCGAACAGCGTGGGTTCGTGGAGGTCCTCGAAGGGACTCGGGAGTGCCCCTATCACAAGGTTTTCCGTCCTTGGGCTGCGCACGTTCGAGTGCGATTGCTTCGACTCACCTCCAAGGGAAGAAAGGCCCTTCGTCAAAATCCATGACGTTCCCAGTAGAGAGCAAACTCCCCGACGAATGGGTAACTGGCGACTCAATAACCGATCGCGGAACCGAGTGGGTCTATCACGGTGCCGGCCTTTGGAAAGCCACGATGCAGGAGGGACGCGAGACCCTGGAGCTTGAGATCCGTTGGATTGACCGGCGCGATGTGGGTGAGCTTCATATCAACGGCCAGTACCGCTGCACACTGGTCTCCCGACGGATTTCGACGATGGTTTACGAAGCTCGGAAGGTGCTGCCAAAGCAGCGGGAATAGCCCCGAGTCCCCAACGGTTTCAACGGCATGGAACAGAGACGATTCACAGGTTTCGGCGACTGGCCCGCGTATCTACTGTTGGGTCGCGTGAACGGTGGCACTCGCACCGTCGCCGATGTCGAAGCCGATGCCCTTCGGGCGCTGGCCGAGGAAGATCTCCCGGCACTTCGCAACGCGATTGCCGAGTTTGAGCAAATGGGCGAAGTGGACCGCGTGGCGGACTTCGAGCTTTACCTGGAGATCCTGGAGCAGGCCGGATGAGCGCCTATCACTTCGTTGGTTCGTGCCCGAACCTCCCGGCTTGGTTCATTTGGTGGATCACGGATGACGATCAAGGCTCGGAGGAGATCGAGTTTGACGAACTGGCGAAGGGACTCGCAGGCGTTTCCGATTACGAGGAGTACATGGCCTATCGTCGCGACAAGATCGGAATCCACCCACGCGACGACTGGGCGATTAGCTTTCTGAGAGCCAAAACCCCAAACGGGTTGCCCGTGCTGGTGATTCAAGACGCAGGCATCGAGCACGTTTACGTCGCTGGAGCCTTTGACCTGGAGGCCGAGAAGGGAACGGCCGTCATCCTCGATTACACCGACTGACTTAAGTCCCTGACGTTCCGATCGTGAAATCCCGCCATCGAGCGGGGTTTTTCATTGGTTCGGTATTCCTTCTGTGGGATGATGGTATGTGGTGCGTAAGAATACCCTCACCGTCACCCGGAAGGACCCCAGGACGCGGGAACCGATCACCCTGGCAACCTTCAAAATAGACCGTCAAGGGAACATCAAGGCGGACTACAAGGATTTTCGGTTTCGCATGGACATGCGCCGGGGTATCCGAATGGCGGGAAAGGTCTTCAAGCCAGAGGACGGTCAGGCATTCATGGGCGCACTCGAGAAAGCCTACCGCTCGAGTTCATTCCTTGACGTTGTACCGTCATGGACCTAGCCACGAGTCCCAGACGGTCGCGCGCTTCGTGACTGCTTCGGCCTTCTCGGTCGCGCCCTCCTCGAAGATCCCCCACGAGTCGAGCTTGGCAAGCTCCTCCTCGACGGCCTTCGTGTGATTCTCGAGTTCCTCGGGCGGCGCCCACCCCTGTTTCGGCTTGACGAGGTGCAGCGTCTCGTTGATTTGTTCCTTCCGAGCTCGGCGAACGGCGGCACCTAGACCCGGTTCTAGGTGGTCAGTTGCTCGAGCGAGGAGATCATCTCCCTGACCCGATGAATACTGAAACTCGAGCCATGCTTCCTCGAGCCGTTTGTCTTCAGGCTTGTCCTTCGCTCTCTCGAGGAACTGCTTGAAGATCTCAGGGTTCTCCTGAAGGGCCGCGATCCGCATCAAAGTCGCCTTGACGGCTCCTTCTTCATTGACCCCGGAGTTCACCAGGGACTCGGCAACCTTGTCGAGCTCGATCGATCTGATTTGCTGTTGGAGCTCGGGGCTGATGTCGGAGAGAGCTCGAGCAACGGCCTTGTTCCCATTCTTCTCGGCCTCTACCGCTTGCCGTCGGGGAAGATTGGCTGCCTCGAGATACTCTCCCTGCTCCATCAACTTCTGGGCAGCCTCCCTGTCCTCGTAGTACCACGCGTCGAATGGATGATAGTAGGCGTGATGGTCGGGGATCTTGTTTGGTGACGAGAGCGAGAGGCCGTTGTCGATGGCGACGAACCGGAGTTTCTCGGGTTTCTCTTCGCCGTCCTCGAAGTAGTACAGCATATTGCCCTTGTGACGGTCTTCGTGCCCAAGGATCAGGTCCAGGACGTTGACGCGCTGGAAGTCAGGGCTCTTGGGGAGCTCATCGATCGAAACAACCTCGGCAACATCCTCGAGATCGTCACCGTGCAGAGCTCGAGCTCCATGGATCCAGAGTTGGTAACTTCCATCATCTGAACCTCGAGTCACGGTAGCCGGTACGACATCTCCCCCAAGCATCCGATCAATCTCGTAGGCTGCCTGTTCACGTGCGTGGTAAGTCCCGCCGGGGATGCCAACACGGAGGTGTTTCTCTTCTCCTTCGACTGGCTTCCGAATGTAGACCTGTTCTTGGTCCCCGTGCTTGAGTTTCACGATGTAGGACTGGTTGACCCCGCCCTCGCGTGGCTCCCCGCTAATGCCTCCTGTCGAAAGCACTTCTGATTCGATGATCTCACCGTTCCGCGCGATGTCGAGGTTCCGCTTCTCGATCTGCTCGCGGCTTTCAGGTTCCTCGGGTCGTTGACGCCGCTGCGCCCACTGTTGGTGGATGCGGGCTTGTTCTTCGTACGGAAGCGAGATGAACTTGATGGGGTCGCCCGTTTTTGGGCTGCGGAACTTTTGACGTTCCACCCACTCAAGGAACTCGCGCGAGTACCTAGCCTGGCGTACATGCGCTCGGACAAACGCCTGAGCGATCCTGAACGCGCGAGGATCCATCTGCTAGATGGCCTTTGATAGATGAAAAACTGGATGGGGAGGTGGGGCTCGAACCCACGGCCTCCGGGTTCAAAGCCCGGTGCTACCTGCCATCTGAGCTACTCCCCAGGATGGATGGGGCGGGAGGATTCGAACCCCCGACATCAAGGACCAGAGCCTTGCGTTCTTCCTCTGAACTACGCCCCAGAAACGTGAAAACCCCGGTGCAACGACACCGAGGTCCTCCTTCTTTGTGGCTCTCGGGCGCGCACAGGTGCGGTGCCGGCCCGAGAATCCCGAGCCGGCTACGTCTGGGCTTGTTGCAGCCGAGTAGCCATGAACCCTTTGTACGCCTGCCTGCGCCGTCTGTCAAGCCTCCTGGGTATATTTCGGAGGCATGGCGGCCTTCCTCCCCGGCAAGTTTCTCTACCTGGCGACTCCGCGCACGGCTTCCACATCGGTCATCCGCGTTTTAGTGGACAAGTGTGGCGCGAAGGACATACGACCTCCTCATATTTTGCGAAAGCACATCCCACTTCAAGGCGATGAGTTTGTTTTTACGGCCGTCCGCAACCCCTACGAGATCGTGGTCATCGATTGGCTCACCACTGGTGGACCGTGGAGCAAGAAGGGTCCGATCCCGGCTCGACGAACGCTACTCGAGCACGTGCAACGCTGGGACGAGCTCCACCCATGGGAAGGATTCGATCGTCTCTTCATGCATGACGAAGTTGATTTCGTGATGCGCTACGAGAACTTGGATTGGGACTGGGCGCATGCAACGAAGGTGCTCGGCATTCCACAGCACGAACTCCCACGATACAAAGTGACCACGGGAAGAAAGCCTTGGCAGTCGTACATGACCGAGAAAGTCGTCAGGATCGTCAACCACCGTTTTGGTCATGAATTCGAGCCCTATGGCTATCCTTTGCTGAGAACAGGCAGGACAGTGTAGGTCACCTGGACTATCTCATCCTCGTGGAGCTCGCGGTCGGTTACGATCACAAGACGAGGCCGGACTTTTCCGACCTTGACGAGCTCCACCTCGACACCCATCCAAACCATGAGGCCATTGATGAAAACCTGGATGGGGATGTTGGTGTCGGGCGGTGCGTCGAAAGGGAAGAGGAAAACTCGAGGTGCGTAGCGCGTCAGTCGTTGTCGGATCCGTCGAGGATTATCGAATCGATCACGGATGGCCTGGATGTCTCCCGAGTCGAAAACCTCGGCAAGCTCGGCAAGCTCTCTTTCGGGCGGCTCCATGGGGTCACCTCATCGACCCAGGTCCCATGCAATTCGGCACGATATTGGCGAGAAACCGGATTGAACTCTGGATCGAGCTCCTTGACGAGCTGCTTTACCTTCTCGACGGTCCATTTAGCAGCCGTCGTGGTGAGGACTGCGGGATACGCAGGGTTGACACCTGTGATCTTCCTTGAACCCAACAGATCGAAGTTGAATGCTTCTCGTTCTCGAGCTCGTCCCTCCTTGACACCTTCGCGATAGAGTTGCTCGAGCATCTGGCGAAGGTGCTCCGAGAACTTGGGCACGTGTTCCTCGAACACAGCCACGAGCGCTTCTTCAAATCCTCGGTCATCCGGCATCTTCTGATGATACCTAAATGACTCGAGGACTCAACTGGGCAACTTCCCAAGGTCGCATGTGGACTGTCTGGCCGCTTTCCGTCATCAAGATAGCCCGGTCGGGCCGAGCTCGCTGAACCACCCCACGATGTCGATCACGGCCCGAGCTCCACTCGAGTGTTTGACCTGGCTCGAGCTCGCCGAGGTCCCTGACGGTCTCGCCTGGAGGACCTGCTCGTTCACGTTGAGCTCGCCAACGATCAAACTGTCCACGGAGGAGCTTGCGAAACTTGGAGTCGGTCTTGAGGAGGGTGAGCACCTCGACCTGCGGGTAGCGGTCTCGAGTGTCCCGGTTGGTGTTCCGGACCATCTTCTTCCCGCCTTCGTACATCTCGTCGAGGAACTGCTGCCAGAGCCCGGCATCTCGTCGAGCTCGGAGCCACCTTGACGCGACCTGCGTGGCGGCCTTCTTGAAGTAGTCCGGGTCCATCTTCTTGTAGATGCCCATGATGAGCGCGTAGTTGTCGCCCTGCCCACGCTCCTTTGCGATGGCCTTGGCCTTCCGCCATTTTTCCTCATCGCGTTTGGACTTGACCGGCACCTCATCTGGGGCGTGCGATAGGCGCGGTACTGAGCTCCAACTTTTCACGAAAAAACGGGAATGTTTCGCGTAGAGCTCTGGTTTCATCGTTGTCGGGCCAAGGGCGACCGCCCCCGAGTGTCGCCCATCACAACTCCCTGGAGGTGACCCATGTGCCTTTCTACTGATGCTGGGGAGGCTCTTCTTGGTCTCGTTTTTGCTCACGAGGCCGTTGAGGTTGAGGATCTCGCTCTTCTTCTTCCTGCGGAGGGGCCTTTTGCCGATCTTCGAGCTTATGCTCTTCGAGATGCCGCCGATCTCGCATATCGCGCAGCCGTTTGTTTCGATGTTGTAGGCTGTCGGCCGGAATAACCCTTCCAGGCCAATGGTTTCATCAATGGAGAGAGGAGGCACCATGAACACCGAGCAACGACCTACCACCCTGGCTGAGGCCCTGGAGCATCCCAGGTACGCTTACACGCGCCACGGCCATCCAGTGAGCCCCAACCGGCTCCACGTGTACCAGTGGGATTCCAAGTCCCCCACGGGTGTCCGGCACCTGGCTTCGTTCGATGCCACTCCCGAGAACGAGGCGCTTCTCGAGAATCGAGACCTGCGGCCCCCGGTGGAGCGCGGCGAACATCGCTAAGCCGACCACGTTGAGGAAGAGGCCCTGCCTGACGCGGGGCCTTCGTCATTTAAGGGGCACGCCCCACCGACGGATGGCCGTGAGGTAGCGAGCTCGGACTACATCGCTATCTGATGTGTTCGGAATCGTGACCTTGGTAATGACCTGACATCCTCGAGATACATCGTGCTCAGAGTGCCAAGTACAGGACGCATTCTGCGTCGGATAGTCGTTGACCCAGAGCTCGATCCCACGGCACTCGTTGTCCTCGAGATGTTGGAGCGGCCGTGGGTTGGGGAACACCCAGTACAAATCCATGTTGTCTCGCGTCAACAGAGTGTCGATGCGACGTTGTTCGATCACTTCGCCGTCGGACTCGAGTCCTACATGACGCCCGCTCTCGGCGTGGACATAGACGGGCACCCAGTTTTTGTCTGGTCGAAGGAGACCTTCTCGTTTGAGCCGCTCCCTCAACGCCGCCTGCCATTCGTCATCGGGATCGTGGAGTGCGAGCTCGGGGATGGTTGGATCTGCCGAGCCCGTCATCAACTGAACCTTCGAGCCGAAGTTGGTCAAGGACAATCCCATGGTGCTAACGACTCGCTCGAGGGCACGACAGAGAGCCTCGTCCGTCATAAAGTCGCCTGAATTGAAGGTGGCTGCGAGGTGGGAGTTGAAGACGCCCGCCAGGACGTGCTCGATTTGAGATTTGAACTGTTCAGCGACGGCTGGGAGCTGTTGTTTGAACTCCTGTTTCACGAGGTCACGGAGCTCATCCTTCTGCTGCTTCAGCTCACGAAGGCACTCGAGCTCTTCGTCGACACCTCCAGGACGTGCTCGAGCTCGAGACCACAGCTCGAGCAACATGCCGAGGAGGTGAGTGCTGAACTCATCAGCTCGATCGTCGAACACCTCCTCGAGATCCTTGAGGAACTCGGCATCGAGCTCGAGTAGCTCTTGATCGCCGACAGCCATCTGTGATTTCTACCCAGTGCCTTTTGACGAACGCTTCTGCTTGGCTGCGGCTCGAGTGAGCTTTTCCGTGAAACTCCTTGACGCTTCCTTGGCTTCTTCAATGAGTTGATCCATCACGGCGGACATCACCTCGTCCCGATTCACGAGGGCGACACAAAGCCAGCCTTGGGTCTCGTGGAAGATGAGCTTGCCGAGGGACTGGCCCACCTCCATGACGAACTCGGCCCCATCACCCAAGGCAGTACCGGGCAAGAATCTTTCCTCGTTCCAGGGATTCCGGATCGCGATCCCCGCACCCGACCAGAGATCGTCCCGTCGCAGAAGGGGCTCGGGCACCGCCTCCCCGTGAATGTCTACGAGGTACACCTCGCGGGGCTCAGGGAAAGTCATCACGATCGAGCGTTCCTCGGGCATGGGCCACTCTACCGACCGCGCGCTATGCGCATCGGATGATCCTGGCTGGGAATAACTTTCCGACCGGCATGGTTTCACGGGTATGACCGAGCAAGACACCGCATGGGACTGGGAAGACTGGGAGTCTTTCAATCGAGAAATGTACCGTCCCGCGTTCACAGCCGACATGTTCGCTCTTGGACCACCGCCCGCTCTGGGTGTCTACGAGGTTCGGGATGATGATGATTACAGCGAGCCCACGCGCCGTATGCTCGTCACCGCGTCGTCCCCCGAAGCCGCAGAGGCCATGTGGGACGACCCGTTCACCGAGGACAACGTGTACGCACGCCCGGTGATGCTCAAGGGGTGGCAGCTAGAGATTCCAGGGGCGCCGCGTGTTCTCTACAGCAAGTGGCTCGTCCCGGTGAGCGACAGTCAGGCAGCATAAGGAGTGATTCGATGTCGAAGCGAAACCCGGTACACACGGCACTGGCCGAGCTTTTCTACGCCGCAGGAGACTGTGCGAGCCGCGGAGATCTCACGCAGGCGTTCCGGTGCGTCACCGCAGCCGAACATCTACTCGGGCACAAGAACGCACAGGCGGCTTCTGATACGGGTGTCCACAAGCACATCCGTCTGATCTCTTTCGGACGGAGCAAGATCGAGACCATCAAGGCCCTTCGCAAGGTCTACCCCCACGTGGGTTGGCCGTTGGGACTTAAGGAGGGCAAGCAGATCGCAGAGGCCGAGGGAGCGTACCTGCCCAACCCGGCAGGCGAGCCCTTGCGTTTCACCCCCACGATGGCCGGCGTGTTCTCGACCGCCCTGGAGGGCGCAGGGGCGACCGTAGCCGTGGAGGATGCGCCCCCGGAGAAGTAGGGAATAACTCCGAGCCGGGGGAGGTTTCACCAACCAGACCATGAAGCCACTCGGAACAGAATCTCACAACGCTCTTTCCCGCCCTTGGACCAAGCGCATGCGCAAGGCCGGTAAGGGGAAGGGTCGTCAGGAAGATCGTCGGGTTTGCGAGGATGAGCTTGAGGCCGCTCTCGCAGATGAAGAGGAGGCAGGTTGATGAAGACCAAGGCAGGAGATCGGTTCGCCGTCACCGTCGCCGACGGCAGCGTGCTCATGGAGGCCCGGAACATTCGCTGCGGCGATGTGTGGGACTGCTACCCAGTGAATCCAGACGACGAATACGGGAGCCACATGGTTTTCACGGATGCGCAAGTGGCCCACCAGGTCGCACGCCACAAGGCATGGGGAGGCTAAGATGACCACTCCGAACGAGATCAAGGTGAACGGTCGGACCTTCACGGTAACGAGCCGCAAAGACAAGGATGGGCGTCCGGTGTACGAGCTTCACGGGAAGCGAGGTGCCTGCTATTTCACGATGCGTGCTGCCAAGCATCCCGAGTTTATGTTCCTGTGCAACGCTCGGGGCTTCGGTCTTGCGGCTGGCATGGAGAGTGTTTGGCTGACCGACGCAGATGGCGTCTTGAAGGAACATTGATACGGAGCCGCGAGGAGGACGAAATGGACAAGCCGTTCACAGAAGCTATCGAGGACAAGGGACACTTTATCCGAGCCGTCGAGACTGTCGGCCTTCGGCTGCACGATTACTTCCAGAGGGTGAAGAGTCGCTTGATGTACTTCACCGAGTGCCAACTAGCGTTGGTCGAGGATCTTCACGGGCGTCGGTTCCCAAGGGGCCGCAAAGCGACTCAGGAGCACATCGCTCGCGAAATGATCGATGAGTGCTACATCAACGGCTGCACCCACGAGGATGCCGTTGCCGCAAAGCACTTCCGTCTCGCCGTCGAGCTACAGAAGAGGGGGGTGTGACTCCATGACGTCATATCGCATCTGGGACAACTATCGCATCGGCCCGGACGAGGCCACGACCATCGAAGCCGTGTCGATGGTTGAAGCCATCACCGAGTTCGTGGACACCGACATGGACGACGACCCCGCGGGCTACTTCGAGTTCTACGGTCCTGGACGCGAGCTCGAGGTCAGGGACATCCACGGCAAGAAGCATCGAGTTCAAGTCAAGGTCGAGCTGCTGTTGGACATCCACAAGCTCGCCAAGGAAGGCTTGGACCTGAACGATCTTGGAGACGGAGACTGGAAGGTGAAAATCGTCCACCCATCGAGATTGGATCGTCTCGCACACAAGATTCTTGGCCCGCTGCTCGGGAGGCCGGAATAAACCCGGAATGGGAACAGTTACAGGAGAACAAGGAGGAGAGACACTATGAGCCACCACCTGTACCCGTGCCCCCGCTGTGGAAAGGAAGACGCTTCCTGGGACGGAGAGACCTACTGCGGCAAGTGTGAAGAGGCGTACCGCAAGGAGAACGAGGAGTTCGACGTTCTGACGGATGCCAACTTCGCGGACTGGGCTGCCTCAATCAATCGCTGACCGCTGAGCTACCCGAGCGCGGGCTTGTTCCCGTGCCGAGACAAATCGCGCCCCGGCTGCCAGAGCTTTTCTGCGCAGACTGGGGCGCAGGTCGTAATGGGGCACCCTGACGTTCTGGAACCACTCCCGCTTCAGCCCGATTCGTTGGGCGAAGACATGGAGCTCCTCGATGTCGCCGTCAGTTGTGAGGTGGCACCACGAGCCCGACCGATAACGCCGGAGCTCGTCGACCATGATCATCAATCGACCCAGCCACCGCGGGCCTTGACGATCGCCTTCGCCTTCTCGGCATCTGCTCGAGCCAATCCGTGGAATGGATTGCGCTTGGCGTAGTACGAAATGGATCGCGTCAAGCCGTTCCGTCGGAGGAACAGAGCTGCTCGACGTTCAGGGATGGGGCACTCGAGCTTCTTCGATGCGGCCTTACACGCTTGGGGGATGGTGAGCTCTTGAGTCACGTATGCGTCGTAGAGCGCTTCAGCCTGCTCTTGCGTGAACCCGAAGTCCTCGGGCTTGGCTTTGAATTCCAGAGCCATTGTTTCATTTTACCCAAATGAAAGAACGCCCCCGCCACACCATTGCGGCGGGGGCTGTATGAACACCCTCAACCCGAAGGTTGTCTCAGGGCTTATACGCTCTCCGCCTGGGCGGTGGTTGGCAATAGGGGCCATCCCACTCCGGGCGCTTCGGGAACGCCTGTGGGGCTCTCTTATGGCGTTGAGAGGGGCGACCAACCATGATCCCCTTCTGCCGCAGAGCCTCCATCGAGTCGTAGTAGATGGTCCAGACCTCGCACGGCGCGTCAGATGCGCGATTGAAGGTTGTGGAGCTGACCGAGCTCGAGAGTTGTTCGCCGAACTCGGTCCCGAGATGCTGAACCCCTGCATCCTGTTGGACATGACTCGTCGGTTCAACACTCACGCTGAACTGAGAGGAGGCTTCCCCACCGCAGCTCAGCGTCGAAGAATAGGTCATCCCCGAGGATCCGAAGGACCTCCGACTGCCAGGGGTTTCGAAGGTGGTATCCGTCGTTGTGACCTCCCAGTATGGTAACGGGCGCCAGGGCCGATCATCCCAGGGACGCCAGGGACGAACCGGGACTGGGTATGGGTACGGATATGGCATCGGGACCACCTCCCTGACGGTCCTGATGATCGGCTCGAGCTCCTTCTCCTCGAACACGGCGATGCCGATCACACCGACATTCTCGGGTGTGCCCATCTGACTCGAGTAAGCACGCCGCTTTTTACCGAACCTGAAGGCAGCCACCTCGTCGGAGCTCGTGCGCCATCCCTTATAGACCCAGGTTTGGTACGCCTCCAGGACGTGACCCGAGTCTTCATCACCTCCCGGTTTCCCAGTCTGAACATTTCGTCCATCGACTGTTGTGACGATGAGGATGCGCTTCCCGGTCTTGTTGCGCACCCGGATTTGATACCGGCTGTTCCTTTTGCCGGCGATGTACAGGTCGCCTTCGTGCCGGACGCCTGCGAGTGGTGTTCCATTGGGGTCCTCGATACGGACCTCGATCTTGCTCATGTTCTGCTTCTTCCTTTGCCGTTTGCCGGAACGAGATGCTTCGCAGCTCGCGTGGCTGAAGGCGATGTTGGTGAGCTCCCAGAACAGGTCGGAGTCTTCTTCCCAGTCCTGGACGTGAATGATGGCGAAGTCGTCAGGGTCCTCGATCGGCGAACCACATCGACAGCAGATGTTCTTTCCGAGCTGGGAGGCGAGCTCGTGGATGATGTCCTTGCGAAGATGTCGCTCCGCAGTGGCCACGGGCATACCGAGTTGCTCGGCCTTGAGCCGTTTGTCGTCTTTCGATGTCGTCACCTTCGGGCCTCGCCGTCTGGTGTGTGGCCCTCTTTGAGGACCGTTTCCACTATACCAGAGCCTTAGCGCCCGAAACCAATGAAAAAGCCCCTGGGGGTGCCAGGGGCTCTCTGAAGGGGGTCGGCGGGGCTATTCGGCGGAGCCGGCAGCCCGGTAGTAGTCTGCCTCGCTCATCCCGGTGCCCATGTAGCCCTCGTAGTCATCGTCACCGTATTCTCGCTCTCCTCGGGCAGCGGCGGCTTGCTCGGCCCATTCGGCTTCCAGAGCCGCCACATACTTCTTGGCACCCTCCACCCAGCCCTCGGGGGTCTTGGGGATCTCGCAGACGAACATGTGGGCACCCACCCGTTCGTTGAAAGTCTCCGGGGTGAGTCCCGAATGTCTACGAAGGGCACGATACTCCATTCGGAGCTCTTCGATGGTGGGGTTGTTGTTCTCGGAAGCGCTGAAGTTGGACATACTCTTGGAACATTCCTCGAGCTCGCCCCATTCCCGAAAAACGTGATCTTTTTATCAACCCTGAAACAGCTTCATCTGCTTGGGTACATGACGCCTGTGCCACGCAGCAAACTCCCGACGGATCTTCTGTCGAGCCGACTGGTAGGCCGGGTCCTTCTGCTTCATGAGGTAGTTGATCGAGATCTCGTCGTAGCGATCTCGCGTCTTCGGATTGGGATTCCGAATCTTGGCCTTCCCACCCTCGTACCGTTCCTTCAGGAATCTCTCCCAGAGGGCTTCAAGACCCTCCTTCGGCTCGGCGGCCTTCATCTTGGGCCCGACAGCCTTGGCGAACTCCTTGACGGCCTTCTTCCATTTCTCGGGCTGATACCAGTCGAGATGCCGGAAGAAGTCATCGGGACCCGTAACGAGCGAGAAGACCCCCATCCCCGGATCCGTCTTGTCAAGCCACTGCTTTGCCTCCTCGATGTCCGCCGCCGGCAGCTTGGAGCCATGCTGGAAAAACCGCTGAACAGCCTTCGGGACCTTCAGGCGATTCGTGAAAAGATTGAACGCGGTCTGCTGTTGCTCGGGTGTGAGCTCGTGTTCGTCGAGAAACTCCTCGAACGTAACGACTCGATCAGCCAACTGCGTGTAGAACTCCAGGTCATCGAGCGTGTAGAAAGGGCGTTCCGACCGGAGCTTGTAGCGTTTCAGGAGCTTCCGACGCCGATCCATGACTTGAGGGACGTCGAACCTGAGTGCTTGGACAACCTCGGGATCGATTAGATCCTGTGATGCCATCCCAGGGCTCGGGATGTACTGATAAACGGGATCCCCGTCCTTGTTGATTCGAACCTTGTCGATGCCCAGAGCTCGGGCCATGACGGTCTGGGTCATGTGCCGTAGCTCGTGTTTCAGAACCCGTCGGAGCTCACCTCGAACGAACTCATACGGAGCGAAGGGCGGGAGATTGATAATGAGCTCACGGCCTTCTCCGCTCCAAGCACCTCCGGCTTGAATCTGATCGAGGATCCTAAGTAATAGACGGAAGGAGGGAGTCCGGTCCACGACGGAGGCTTTTGGTCCCCGTGCCCGTTGGATGCGCTTCTTGAATTTCTCATCGAGGAATGGAAAGTCGTCTTCTTTGAGCTGGATCTCCAGGTCAGGGGGCTCTCCACGACGCCGCATCTCTTCAAGGATTGCGGCGAGCCCTTTGTCTTCATAGGGCGCCCACTTCTTGATGTCCTCCTTCATCTTCTTGGCACCCTGGGCAAGAGTCGCTTCAGCCTCTTCCTCGAGCGCGTCGGCCAGTTTAATGATTCGATCGAGGTACTTGTTTGCTCGAGTTTGATTCCCTGACGTCAGATGTAGAATCAAACGGTCAGGTCGAATACCGAACTGCGCCAAAGCACCACCTGCTGCGACCGCCATTATCTGTTCGGCCAAGACCTCAAGAGCACCTGGGTCGAACCCTTTGCGCAACTCCTCGACGGCCATGCGCGTAAGCTCGACCTTCTCTTTGATTTTATCGAGCCGCTCCTTGTTTCGTTTCGCTTCTACCTTGAGTGTGGGAATGAAGAAGGCAGACGCATAGACTCGAAGCAGGTAGTCCTCGATCTCCTTGAACAGCGACTCGCTGTACTGAAGAATCGCTGCGATGCGTGGGCGCCGGTGCATCTACCAACAGGGCCACCGATAGCCCGAGAACCGGAAGACCGCGCGCTTCACGCATCGTGAAACTCTGTTCAGGAATAATCGGAAACCGAGATCGGTTTCACCTCTTGAAGGGAGAAATGCATGGATACGAATTCAACCCCAACCAATGAGACGCCGAGATTCCGACCGGAATCGGAACGGACAGCTTTTGTGCGCACCATCATGGCGCACGATGTCTCGGATCTCGTCTCCCATCTCTTGAGCGAGGTGGACAAGCGGGCATCCAAGTACCTTGCAGTCGCGTCGAACCCCGAGCAAATCCTATTGGACCTCATCATCGAGGGACTACAAGAGGCAGGCGGGTGCTGAAATGGATCCGGTTTTCTACTTCCTCTGGCTTTGTCTCGCAGCGCACTGCGTCACCCCGTTGCTATTCATCTTCGCGGAGGAATGAAAGGTTCAAGGAGGACCAGCGGGCGGTGTCCTCGGTTGTTGAAAGAACACCCGCAGTCGTGCAGTAGGCTCACCTCCTTTCGCCTACGGGTGCGGCACTGAGGCTAGAAGCCCCCCGTGTTTTGCTCGGACACGGGGGGCTCGCCCATTAATCGTCAGCATCTCGGAATAAAGGCAAGATACCTCGGGTTTCTAGGGCATGAGCAACAGACCACACCAATGCATCAACGGAACCCTCTCCGACGAGTATTCCTGGTGGGAGTACGATGCCCAGGGGATCCCCCTCGCGCGCGTGTGCGACAAGTGCCGCAGCGAGAAGCTCAGTGGCTACCGGCCGGAGATCCTGTCGGGCTACGATCAGTCCGACGTGGATGAGCCCATCGAGCCCGACTGGTAGGCCCTAAGCGGCCACGGTTTACAGCCTGGAGCCCTTGGCTTCGGGCTGTCTGCGTTAAGGGGTCAAGGCCCTTTTCACGAAACGGCTCGGGTCCAGATGAAGCTCCTGGGTTTCCTTCGCTGAGAGCGTCTCCTCGTGCCCCCACATCTTTCCGTCTTTCAGAACCCGTAGGGTGATCTGAGTCTGATCTCCCTTGCTGAGAAGCTCCAGGCGCGTCTCGCCGGTCTGGAGACCCCAGAACAGGATCTTCCCCCCATCGACCCGCATCTCGCGCAGGAAGGCCCAGGAGTCGCAACTGATCTCCCGGAGGGCTTCTGTCCAGGCGTCCCGGAGCAGAGGTGGTGCGACCTCCTCGACGTTCGATTCTTCTTCCTGAACAGCTTTGACGTGTGGGTGATCGCGATGCGTTGAGGCAAGGACCGGATCTCCCTCCCTGACGAGTGGGAACTTTTTGGACACGACCGAGCTCGAAAGTTGTTCGATCTCGAGCTCTTGTTGACCTGGGGGGTCAAAAGGCTCGGGCCTCTCAGGGATCGTTTCAGTTGGGAGCTGACGGGCTTTCCTTGACGTTTGTTCCAAACCGGGGAAGAGCTTGCTGATGTCGGGAGCTGAAGTCCAGAGCTCGGAGAGGAGCTCGACCTCTCCCTTCCAGTGACGAGCCACTTCCTTGACGGCCTTTTCTCGCAGATC
>Ga0209427_10001663_pt1 | contig 25714 bp, 17 predicted proteins | sample DeeMarSWOR136_30_FD_187465 | JGI IMG/M metagenome (GOLD analysis project Ga0209427, IMG submission 187465) | Marine sediment microbial communities from White Oak River estuary, North Carolina - WOR-1-36_30 (SPAdes) (version 2) | ecosystem: Environmental > Aquatic > Marine > Intertidal zone >...
TCTCTTTCACTCCAGGAGCCATTAAAAAAATTATCTCTCTTTACACAAGGGAAGCAGGAGTAAGAAATCTTGAGCGGGAGATTGCCTCAGTTTGCCGCAAGGTCGCCCGAAAGGTCGCTGAAGGGAAAAAGAAACTGACCAAAATCGCTTCCAAGGGTCTTGAAAGCTACCTCGGTCCTCCAAAAGTATTCAAAGACCAGCTTCTGAAAAAGGATCAGGTTGGAGTGGCTACGGGCCTAGCCTGGACAGCCACAGGAGGAGAGATCCTTTTTGTGGAAACTACCAAAATGAAGGGAAAGGGGGCGTTGTCGCTGACAGGATCGTTGGGTGATGTGATGAAAGAGTCGGCTCAGGCAGGCTTGAGTTATGCCAAGGCCCATGCTGGTGAGTTGGGCATTAAAAGTAATATTTTTTCTCAAAACGATTTTCATATTCACATCCCCGAGGGGGCAATACCCAAAGATGGACCTTCGGCCGGTGTCACCATTGCCGCCTCCCTTATTTCTGTCTGCACTGATTTGAAGGTTAAATGGGATGTCGCCATGACAGGAGAAATTACTCTAAGGGGCAATGTGCTTCCAGTAGGAGGCGTTAAAGAAAAAGTTTTAGCCGCACAGCGGGCAGGAGTGAAGACAATGATTTTGCCCGCAGCGAATAAAAAGGATTTGGTCGATTTACCAAGAAAGGCTAAAAAAGAGATGCAGTTTATTTTTGTCGAGGAAATAAACGAAGTTTTTAAGCATGCTTTGGTAAAAAACGCGACCCAAAAATCCAAAACCTAATCCCATTAATATATTTTGTAGGGGTTTGATTTATCAAACCCACCTATTTATTTATACAATCAAAAATGTTAACATTGGGGTCAGACTTGCATAACTTGCAAAACTTGCACCATTGAAAAAAAGGGGACAGGCCCCTTTTTCCTACATCCTATATAAACGTTTGATTTCTTTTATGTAGGGGCTTGATTTATCAAAACCACCGATTTATTTATACAATTAATAATGTGGGCTTGATGAATCAAGCCCCTACAATAAATGAATTAAATATTTGATCCCATTAATACAAGTTTTGCAAGTCTGACCCCATTAATAGCTCTTGACAAAAAGAGCGGAATTTTATAATTCAATAGACAGCGAAAAATCCATACGCCCTGGAAGGAGGGTCTAATGTCAAAAAGAACCTTCATTCTTCTCTCTTTAGTTTTATTAGTCTCCCCCAGTCTTTGGGCAGGTGGATGGAATAACACCCTGATGGGATGCAGGGCTATAGCTATGGGAGGAGCTTTTGTGGGGATTGCCGATGATCCGAGTGCCATTTTCTATAATCCTGCTGGCTTGGTTTTTCAGAGAAATAATTTAAATTTTTCCATTAATGGTTTTTACATTTGGCCAGATCATGAGTACATCGTTCCTACTGGATCGAAAACTCAAAGCAAATACAACGTCTCTTTGCCTCAGATCTTTCTCTCTTACAGGACAAGTGAAAAACTAACTTTGGGATTTGGAATTTATGTTCCTTATGCAGGGGGAGGAGTTGATTGGAAAGAGGGAGAGCCGGGCTGTCCTTATAAGGTAGGTGAGGATGAATATTCTCGCTTTAAATCTACTCTGGGTATTTATACTCTGACTCCAACCCTGGCGTATCAATTTAGCGAGAAATTATCTATCGGCTTCAACTTGAATTTTTACCGTGCTGTATTAAATGTCGATGCGCTTATGGATCCTGATACTACCGTGGTCTCAGAAGAGAGCGGCTCAGCTGTTTCAGCGGGCTTTGGTCTCATGTTCAGACCAACAGAGAGAATCGGGATTGGATTGAGCATAAGAGGGCCTTCCAGGATGGAGCTTTCCGGGGATACAAGGATCACTCAGCTCCAGACAATCCCTGGTTTTGGAACCGTGCCAGTCGAGCTTAGAGGCGATTCGGAAACGAGTTTCAATCTTCCCTGGGATGTAGAACTGGGATTCTCGTATAAAATATCCGAAAATCTCCTTCTTTCCACCAGCGCTCAATATACCATGTGGTCACGTCTCCAGAAGGTGGATAAAATGGTTAAAGACCTCCCTTACGGGACGCCTGATATCGAATATGAAGAAGCCATGGATTTTAATAACATCCTAATTTTGAGGGGTGGAGTGGAATACGCCTTTCCTCAAGGAGTTTTCCTCCGTGCAGGCTTGGGGTTTGATCGCTACGCTACGCCTGATTCAACTCTCGATTGCAAAAACATAGATGTTGACAAGTTCACCATATTAGGGGGGATTGGCTACCGGACAGGGAGGACGCAGATTGATTTCGTTTACGCTTATGCCATCGGAAAGGAGCGGGAAACGGATACCGCAGATCGGTACAACCTCAATGTTTTTATTATGGGTCTAGGAGTCAGCTTTTCCTTTTAAGTAAAAAAGTCGCCTTTGAAAACGATCTCGGCCGGGCCGGTTTGATAAACTTTCTCTTTTTCCCACTCTACAGTCAAGTGCCCCATACTGGTTCTCACTTTGACTTTTTTATCGGTCAGGTTCTTCAATATAGAAGCCACAGCCGCCGCGCAGGCGCCGCTTCCTGAGGATAGGGTTTCTCCAACGCCCCTTTCCCAGAAGAGAACTTCAATTTCCTCTCTGCTCAACATCCTGATAAGCTCTATGTTTGTCCTGTTGGGGAAGAAGGGATGCGATTCAATCTCTCGCCCGATCTGATGCCATTCGATACGGTCAGGAAAACGGTCCACAAAGATTGCACAATGCGGATTGCCAAGGGAAAGAGCTGTGATGGGATAGATTATTTTATTGATAGAAAGGGGATAATCTATGATTTTTTCATGAGGCGAACCGTCATCAAAAGGAATATCTTGAGAGCTCAAGCGGGGGATTCCCATTTCGATCTTGAGGATGAAAACATTCTTTTTCCCCTCAATAAGCTCGCATTCTCTTTGACCAACAGTAGTCCGAAAAAGGATTTGAGGAGAGTCTATTTTCTTTTGGTGATAAAGGGAAGCGGCTGCGCATCTTAATCCGTTACCAGAGACCTCTGCCTCTGTTCCATCAGCATTGAATATGCGGAAATTGACATGACCTTTTGCTTTATTTTTGACTGAGATAAGGAGCAAGCCATCGGCTCCTACACCTGTGTGGCGATCGCAGATTGTTCCGGCAAGGCTGCTTATGTCAGAGAGACCCTTGGTCTCCACCTTATCGATGACCAGGAAATCGTTGCCTAGAGAATGGACCTTGAAAAACTTCATTCAGGAATCCTTAAGGTCCTGATGAATTCTTCTGGCCGTCCTTCGCGTTCTCTTCTAATTCGCAGCATGAGAGTGTCACCGGAATCCAGTTTATTCACGATATTTCTAAGCTCCCTATCAGTTTTTACATTTTTTCCGTTAGCTTCAAGGATGATATCCCCAGCTCTAAGGCCTTTTCGATCTGCTTCACTGAATTGGTGGACGTTGGTGATCAAAACTCCTTCCTCGGTTTGGAATCCATAACGCTTGGCAAGGCGTGGAGTCATAGTCGTAATATTAATTCCTATATCTTTACCAGAGGCGGAAGGGGCTTCTTGTCCTTCTTCGGATGGCCGTTCACTAAGAGTCGCAGTTAAAATCATCTCTTTTCCATCCCGGATGACTTTTATCTCGATTTTTGTCCCTGGCTCGATTTCAGCGATCTTAAACATCAGGTCGTGGTGATCCTTAACAGGCTTGCCGTCAACTTCAATAATAACATCAGCTGGCTTTAATCCGGCCTTCTCAGCAGGTGTTTCACGCTCGACCTCGTTTACAAGGGCTCCGTTTCTTACTTTCAATCCAAGATGATCTTTGTCTTCTTCAGTTACTGGGCCACTGCTTACTCCAAGGTATCCTCTGATTACTCTTCCTTTTTCCTTGAGCTGCTTAACGATTTTTCTGGCTAGATTGGAAGGAATGGCAAAACCTATGCCGATGTTTCCTCCTGATGGAGAGATAATGTTGCTTGTAATACCGACAACCTCTCCCTTCATGCTCACCAGGGGGCCGCCGCTGTTTCCACGGTTAATGGCAGCATCAGTCTGGATATAGTCCTGATAGGGAACATCCGGAATCCCCAGCTGTCTTCCTTTAGAACTGACAATGCCTGCAGTGACAGTATGTTCAAATCCCCATGGATTTCCAATGGCTAAAACCCATTCTCCCACGCGCAGCGTTTCAGAATCTCCGAGCTCGGCAAAGGGTAAATCTTTATCATTGACCTTTAGTAGAGCCAAATCTGTACTAGGATCTGCTCCCACAATTTTTGCCTTATATTCTTTTTCATTATGAGTAGTGACGGTTACATTCTCAGCATTTTCCACCATATGATTATTGGTCACTATGTATCCGTCTGAGCTGATAAAGAAACCAGTGCCCCTTGCTTCAGAGCGGAACTCTCGTTCTCTTTCACGGGGGATACCAAAAAACCTATCCCAGAAATCCTCAGGCCAATCCTCCCAAAAACTGGAAACCCTTCTCTTCTCCACTTTCTCTGCTGCAATCCTCACCACAGCAGGGCCGACTTTATCGGCGATGCTGACAAAATCTAAATCAGGCTTCATCTGCACAGAAGGAGACGCATGAAGAAAGGCGGGAGAGGAACCAGGGGTTTCTTCTAAGAAGCTATCCGGTGCGTTCTTCTCAGGCAAATAAACGAAGACAAAGCTTGCCAAAAAGATACCCAAGAAAAAGCATATAAGAGCAATCAAAGCTGTTTTTTTCATTTCCTTTCCTCCTACTTTAAAATAATAAAATAACATACTCATCTGAAAAATTCAATGGTCCTACTTACTGAAAACTCACAGTTTACAGAAAAGTTGCATTAATGATTCATTGGAGCTATTATCACATAAGTCGAGGACGATGGTCTTAGAAAAAGGAGTGCTGATTGTTTTTGAGGGGATAGACGGCTCTGGAAAATCAACGCAAGCGGAAATTCTGTTAAAAAGGCTTCAGGAGGAAGATGTTGATGTGGTCTATTTCCGAGAACCATCCAAAGGCAAATGGGGACGCAAGATCAAGAAAAAAGCCCTTCATCCGGATTCTCTAACTCCAGAGGAAGAGTTGGAGTTGTTCCTGAAGGACCGAAGAGAAAACGTGGAAAAAAACTTGAAGCCCGCCTTGAAGAAGAAAAGAGTCGTTATCCTGGATAGATATTATTATTCAACTATTGCTTATCAAGGAGCAAAGGGAATCGACGAGAAACAGATAGCAAGAATGAATGAAGAGTTTGTCGTCCAGCCTGATTTGGTTTTTATCCTTGATATTGATCCGCAAAAGGGTTTAGAGCGGATAGAGAATCGGAAAAAGAAGGACAGGCTCTTCGAGCGCGAAGATTACTTGGCTAAAGTAAGAGAAATATTCAGGAGCTTTAAAGGCGAAAAGTTTGTCCATATAGATGCTCTAAGATCTAAAGAAGAAATCAGCAAAGAGATAGAGGAGATAGCCCTCCGGCTTTTCTTGTAGAGAAAATGGCAGAAAATGGGGCCAGGCCCCATTTTCTAGATCTTGTAGGGGCTTGATTCATCAAGCCCACCTTTTTGAATATATAAATGAACTGTATAGATTCGGTTGATCTGTAAGGCTTCTTCTTGTGCACAGGTTTGATTCATCAGACCCACCGATTTATATCATTTGACCCTGTTTAGGCCATCTGTTATATTTTATTCTATGGCGTTCAAAGGATTCATCATAAGGATAAGAAAGGCAAAAAAGCCTTCCGTAGGAAAACTCCTCAAAGTAGCCTTCTTACTTTGTATTATGCTCTTTGCCTGCGCTGTAGGTGTATGGCTGGGCGCTTACTTGGCCATCAGACAAAATCTTCCTTCTATCTCCATGCTTGAAGAGTTTGAGCCCAACATCATCACCTATATCTATTCTGACGAAGGAGAAGTTATCGGAGAATATGCTATAGAGAAAAGGATTGAAATTCCCTATGAGGAAATTCCAGAGATAGTCAAAAATGCTATTATTGCTACAGAAGACCCCAGATTTTACCGCCACAGAGGATTTGATCTTCGGGGAGTGTTACGGGCTCTAAGAGAAGATATAAGGACTAAATTAGGAGGAAAATCGAGAAAGCTCCACGGCGGCAGCACCATCAGCCAGCAACTGGCGAGAGAGCTCTTCCTCCACCGCAGGCAGACCCTGCGCCGTAAATTTAAAGAGGTTCTCCTTGCCCGCCAGATTGAAAGGAAATATTCAAAGCATGAAATATTAACAATGTATTGTAATCAGTTTAATCTAGGCCACGGAGCTTATGGAGTTGAAGCCGCTTCCCAATTGTACTTTGGAAAGAGTGTGTCGGAGTTAACCCTGGAAGAAGCTGCCATGATCGTCGGCATTCTGAGAGGACCTTCCCTTTATTCTCCTTACAGGAATCGAGAAATTACCCACAACCGCCGAGACCATGTGATCAGACGAATGGTAGAGGAGGGATATCTGACAGAAGAAGAAGGAGAGGAAGCTAAGGCGAAACCGTTCAATGTTTTGCCGTTGCGTCGAGGAGATGCTGGTTTTGCCGCTTATTTCAAGGAAGAAGTCAGGAAGTATTTAGAAGAGAATTATGGGGCTGATGCTCTTTACAGAGAGGGATTAAAAGTCTATACAACCTTAAATCCAACTTATCAAAGATTTGCTGAGGAAGCACTTCTGAATTGGTTGCCGGTCCTGGATAAAAGACAGGGATGGAGAGATGATAAACGGAACATACTCGAGGAAGGCGCGGAAAGCCTCGAAGATCTGGAGAATATCTCGATCGAAGACTGGCCGCCTGATAGTTGGGTAGAACCTTCCCTTCGTGGAGGAGATATCGTAGATGCTGTCGTTTTATCGGTCGCGAGCGAAGAGGCTTCTGTAAAAGTAAAAGATTATTTAGGGAAGATGAATAATTCAGACATTGACTGGACTGGGACGAAGAATCTGGAAGATCTTATCAAGGAAGGAGATTTAATCCTTGTTAAAATAAAGGAAATAGACGAGGAAAATAAAGAACTTCTTGTCTCTCTTGACCAGGAGCCTCTCATCGAAGGAGCTTTTCTGGCCATCGAGCCCCACACCGGCCAGATAAAAGCCATGGTAGGGGGTAAGTCTTTTAAAAAGAGCCAATGGAACAATGCAACTCAAGCCTTGAGGCAGTCAGGTTCATCGATAAAACCCATTCTTTATACGGCGGCGCTCGAGAGTGGATTCACTCCTGCCCACATAATCATTGATGAGCCCACCGAATTTATCGATAAATGGAGAGGGGAACCCTGGACTCCAGGAAATTATGACCAAAGATACAAAGGGGCTGTCACCGTCCGCAAAGGATTGGAGGAGTCAAGGAATATTGTGACAGCCAAGCTTTTGGAATTTATCTCCCCTCAAAAAGGCGTTGATTACTGTCGGAAGTTCGGGCTCACTTCTACTATCTATCCCTATCTTTCTCTGGCCCTGGGGACATTTGAGGTGCGCTTAATAGAGCTTGTTTCTGCTTTTACTGTATTTCCCAATAAGGGGATTAGGATAAAACCCTACTTTATAACTCGCATTGATGATAAAGGCGACAACATTCTGGAAGAGCATAAAATTGAGACGGAGGAGGTTATTTCTCCTCAAATAGCCTACATGATGACTTATTTGCTCCAGGGAGTAATATACAACGGAGGAACGGGTCAATCAGCAAGTTATTTAAAATGGCCTTTGGGCGGTAAAACAGGCACGACTGATGAGTACACTGATGCCTGGTTCATTGGATTTTCTCCCACCCTTTGTGCAGGTGTCTGGGTTGGTCACGATATCAAGATTCCCATAGGAGAGAGACAATCTGGAGCTGTGGCAGCCCTTCCAGTATGGAGAGATTTTTTTGATAAAGTTATCAAGGAAAAACAGAGGATAGCCGAGGAGAATGGAGAAGAGTTTGTTATCAATGAAGAATTTGAGGTTCCTCCAAATCTATCTTTTGTGGAGATTGATCCCAAAACTGGTCTGCTTGCATCTCCCGTTTGTCTTTTTACCTTGAGGGAAGTTTTTCTCCCCGGCACTGAGCCGGACAGATTTTGCACCCATGAAGACCATATGATGATTCTTGATTACTATTCACAAAGAAAGGACACTCCCTAACATAGGGATTTGATTTATATTGTAGGGGTTTGATTCATCAAACCCACCTTATTTTTGATTTTATAGAACGTATTATTGATGAATCAAATTCTTGTATAAAAAAGGAGGGGAGGGGCTCAATTAATCAAGCCCCTCCAGGGGAAAATTAAATAAAAAAAGGGCAAGGGTTATTTCTTCTTGTTTACTTTACCTGATTTTGAAGTCGAACGAGAAGAAGATGACGATCTTCCTGAAGTTTTGGAGGGAGAGGACCTGGATTTTGATGAACCTGAGCTAACTCTTTTTGAACTAGTTCCTTGAGAAGGGCTTCGTGAGGAGCTTCGTGAAGAACGACTTTTAACAGATTTGCTTGAGTCAGAGATATTTTTATAGATCCGGCCGATAAAAGAACTATTTTTTTTGGGTACTATTTTTCTCGAAGGTTGTTTTGCACTTACTTTCTGGGACGACGTATAGCCGTAGGAATCTTTCTTGACGGAACTTCTGGACTTGTAGGTTGGATTTTTCACTCTGGCTTCGCCTACTTCTTCTGATTTTTTCTTAACGACTTTTTTTTCTTGAGAAGGGTAAACTCTTACACCCGTCTTTTTTCCAACTCTATTTGAATCTGCAGCTTCAGTCTTTCTGACTGTGGTTCCACTCGAGCGCTTTCTTACCTCAGCTTCAGGAGAAGTGTCTTTCTTCCGGAGAAGTACCTTTTTGCCGTCAAGACGTTCTACGGATATCTTGCTGGCTGTGGGCCTTATAGGTAGCCTCTGTCTGGAAAGACTTATTTTACCCAGACTTTTAACAGACTCCTGAGAGAGGGCAACCTTGGAGACATTCCGAGCCTTGAGCTGATTTTTATGGATAACAGTAAGAGCGCGAGAGTTGTAAGGATAGTCGCGTCCTTGGAACCGACCATAATACACGTTGTTGATTATCACGCCTGGATATCCGTAGTAACTTAAAGGTGCCCAGCCAAAGTAATCATAGCCCCAGTACCAGCTGACCCAGGCAGGGCCCCAAACTCTCGTTGGGATCCAGTACCAGCCGAGACCATACCTCCAATGCCATCTGCCGAAGTGGTGTGTGCACCACCCCCAGGGCTCGTATGGAATCCAGGTCCAGCCGCATAAACTAAGCCATGTCCACCGACCGTAGTAGTATGGTCGCCAATAGGAATCAATCCCTCCGGGGACCCAGACATAACCATGCGGAGCCATGTAGGCCCATTCACCATTCGAAGACAATTCATATTCAAAATCTTCCAATTCCTCTGGAAGGTAAGCTTTTGCCATACGCTTACGGACCTGGGAATCCCTGTGCTCGCTCCATCTGTCAAAACTATCTTCAGCAACCGCGTAGAATCGAGTGGGCTGGGAGGTGAAACGGCCAGATGCAACCTCAACTCTTTGCTCGTTATTTATCAAGATAGAATCCGATTCTCCAGCTGCCTCCAGCATGCCTTCAAAAACGAATATTTCGGTCTCGCTGCCCTGCCTCACATCAATCCTGTAAAGCCCATTATCCAGGACATAAATAGAGACATCTGGAGTGTGAATTTCAATATTCTTTTCTTCCTCTAAATCTCTCACACGGAAATAGATATTCCCCGTCCAGACTCGAATCCGTACGAGCTCAGATTCTATTGTTGGTAAGGTCAAAAAGTCTATCTTAGTTTCGTTGTCCAATCTGACATAGTTTCCGTTTCCCAGGTAAATTTCTGCGCGTCCATCAGTAGTGCCCATCCTGTCGCCTTCCGAAACGGGCATATTCACTACGGCTTCCTCGTAACCCAGGTCAGTTGATCTCTGGATATAAATGTCTCCCTGCACATAGCTTAACCGGGCAAACGAATTGTTTGTGTATTGAGTCTCCTCTGCATTTGAAAGTGAGAAAAAGAAAAGAATCGCTATTAGAATTCCTGTTGTTTTTCTCATTTTAATTCTCCTTGCATCTAATCCAGATAATTTATAATGCAAATACTATGCCAACCTTTCTTTCTCCTTAATCCGCTGATTTTATTCATATATTATGTCCTTAAAATAAGACGATTGCAGTGTTATAAATACACTTTTGTCTTGCAAGTGTTTGATGAATCAGCCCCCTATAGAAGATAAATTATTCCTTTGAAAATGAGGTGGGTTTGATGAATCAAACCCCTACAAAAGACAAATCAATTCCCCATAAATAAGGTGGGTTTGATGAATCAAACCCCTACAAATAAATTATCGCCCCTACAGATTAGGCCCCTGCCTCGGGCTCGCGGAGGTCTTTCCAGTATTTTTGCTGTGTCTCAAATACTGGAATCAATTCCCTCAGGGTAATTGCTGAAATTTTTTCTTCTATCTCCGGCTTCTTTGCTTCTCCAGCTAGATGGAACAAGACTTGCTTGACTCCTTCCCTGAGACCCTGCAAATCATAGCCTCCCTCCAGGGTAAAAAGAATCCTATCCTTCGAAAAATCATGAGCTAAGGCAAGAAGCTCAGAGGTGAGAGCCCCAAACCCAGCCTCGCTTACCATCATCCCTCCCAGCGGATCTGCCCTGTAGATATCAAAGCCGGCGGAGACGAGGATAAATTCTGGCTTGTAAAGAGCCGTGATGGGGGAGAGGATTTTTCTGAATATAAAGAGATAATCCTCGTCTGTTTTTCCCGCTGCAAGTGGAACGTTGACAGTAAAACCTTCACCGCTTCCCAGTCCTATTTCATTCCAGTATCCTGTTCCTGGATAGTGAGGGAATTGATGGGTGGAAAAATAGAGAACATTGCTTCTTTCATAAAAGGAATGCTGGGTTCCGTTTCCGTGGTGGAGGTCCCAGTCAACGATCAGAATACGCTTTAGACCGTGCTCTTTTATTAAGTATTCAGCACAGATAGCAACATTGTTGAAGAGACAAAATCCAGCGGACTGCTCTCGTTCAGCATGATGGCCGGGCGGCCTGACCAGGGCAAAACCATTTTTGATTTCTCCCTCCATGATCAAGTCTGCAGCTTTTAACAAACCGCCTGCGGCAAGCAGCGCAACTTCATAAGAACGGGCTGAAGTGGCTGTATCAGGGTCGAGAGCAACTCTTTCTTTGCCTGAGGTTTCTTTGATCAGATTGACATAAGCAGGGGAATGAATCATCTGGATTTCTTCCTCTGTTGCAGGACGAGGTTCTATCTCTGAATAAGGGAAAGTAATTTCCTTTTCCACCATGTTGTAGATTGTTTCTAGCCTCATCGGGTTTTCCACATGGAAGGCACCCATATTGTGTTCCATGTAACGCTTATCCTTTACAATTCCTGTCCTCAATTGCTCCTCCTGATATTTGCTAAGATTGGGTTGATCTGCTCAAACCCTTATTTTTAAAAAATGCTCTCCACTTCTCAGGTGGGGGTTTAGGAGTAAGAAGGCTTACTCCAAAGAGGAGAACAAGAGAAAAGATCAAAGCGGGATAGATAGCCGGGACACCGAAAGGAAGATTGCCCTGGATTTTGTGCGCGATTTCCCAGGCGATGGTTACTGTTGTTCCCCCCAAAATAGACAGCACGCCACCCGAGACGGTTGCCCTTTTCCAGAAGAAGACAGCCACAAGGGCTGGAGTGATTCCAGCGCCGTAGACAGTGTAGGCGGCATAAGCTGCGTCCAGAATCCGCGGGAAAAAAGAAATAAGAGAGTAGGCGATGACACCCAAGACAATTACCGTCAATCTCGAGTAGAGAATCATTTTTTTATCTGACAGGGTGGGGTTTATAAACCGCTGGTATACATCTCTTATGACGTTTGTGGCCGGCACAAGAAGGAAGCTATTAGCAGTGGAGATGATGATGGCCACTATTGCCACCAGGAGTAAACAGCCAACGGCAACAGGGACTCCTTTATGAGCAACGAGGAGAATGATTTTTCCAGCTTCCTTTGCCTCTAAACCCTTAAAATAGCTGCTGCCCACAACTGCCAGACTCTGCAGAGCGACTCCCAAAAGGATAACTCCCACCACCCAGCCTATGACTGATTTTTTTGCTTCTTTTTCATTTTTAGCCGAGAAAAAGCGCTGGTACATGTTTCCATGTCCCAGGGCAAGAAGCAGTGTCGGGACAAAATATCCCATGGCCTGAATCCAGGTCATATTTCCCAAAAAGGAATGGCTTCTCTCGGTCACGTTAGCAACGATATAGTCCATTCCTCCCACATGCTGGATGAGAAAAGGAAGGGCAAGAAAGATGCCGATTATCATCACAATGCCGTTGAAAACATCCAGATAGGCTACAGAGATCATGCCGGCGAGCAGGGTATAGGTGATGACAAATACAGCTATGATAATTATTCCTGTCTCTGTGGGAATTTTTCCTCCAGTGATAATATCAAGCACCCAGCCTCCCCCTCGAAACTGGTAGCTGACAATTGTCACGTAGGCAATTATTGTGGCTACGGTGGCCAGAATTCGGGCCCACTTGTTGTACCTTGCTTCCAGGATATCAGGGACTGTAAACTGGCCAAAAGTTCTGACTCTACCGGCAATGAAAAAGACTATTATGATGCCCAGCCAGCCGCCGCTGCTGCCGATAAGTGAAGAATAGCCGTGGTTATAACTGAGATCAGAGACGCTAAAAATATCTCCTGAGCCAATCCAGCTGGCAAGGAGAGTTCCCACGAGCACCGGAGCTGTCAGGCTCCTGCCTGCAACCAGGAAATCTTCTTTTCTCTTCAGCCGTCTGGTCAGGCGGAGGCCGAAGACAAAAAGAACAACAAGATAAAATAATATGGTTACGAGGTAAACCATTTTGGCGTCTTATTTTTTCTCAGGGAAAAATTTTCCAAGTTCCTCTTGCTTTGGCTTTTTAGTCAGAAGGCTGACCACAATCAACGAGCCCAAAGAGATGAGCAAAGCTGGATAGATGATAGGGATCCCCCAGGGATCACCTTCTGGCGCTTTATCTGGAGGCAAGACTTCTGCCAGGACCCTCAGAACTATACAGGCTGCAGTTCCCGAAATAATCGAAGCCAGCCCCCCAGCTTTGGTTGCCCTTTTCCAGGCTAAAGCTGCGATGAGGGCAGGGGTGATAGCAACTCCGTATATTGTATAAGCGAAGTAAGCCATTCCGAGCACAGAAGTCAGTCTCATGGCCAGGAAAAATGCAATTACTCCGAGGAAAACCACAAAAACTTTTTGGAGAGCGACCATAGTGGTTTGGGAAGCTTCTTTTTTTACAAAGCGCTGGTAAATATCGCGCATAATGGTTGTAGTAGGAGAGAGAAGGTAATTCATGCCTGTGGAGATAACGACAGCACAGGCTGCGGCCAGGAGCAAGACTCCCACTGGTGCAGGAACTAGATATCTGGCCGCCATAAGGACAACTTTTCCTCCTTCCTTGGGAATCGTAAGGTCAATCTGTCCTTTAAATTTGCTGTAAGCAAACACTGCAACAATCACGACTACGGTTTCGACAAATACGGTTCCGATCGTCCAGAGGATAACTGCCTTTCTTGCATCTTTTGGTGTTCTGGCGCTGTAGAATTTCTGGTACATACTCTGCACACCCATAAGAAGAAGCATAGTCGCCAGAAAATATCCTCCAACCTTAAGTACAGGGTGTGCTCCGAACTGCTCGTTTACGACAGCGAAATAACCAGCATCGAGTGCCTGAGTTGCCTCTGGAAAACCACCTGCAGCAAGATAGACAAAAGGAACGGAAAGCAAGCAGGCGAGCACGATTATGATTCCGTTGGGTAAATCCGTGTAGGCAATCGCGATCATTCCTCCAAGAGCGGTGAAAAGAATAACAAAGGTTGCGGCGATGATGGTGCCTACTGAATCAGGAATAGCCCCGTCAGTTGCTACGTTGAGAATGAATCCCCCTGCGACAAATTGATAGGAGACAATAACCGTGAAAGAAATCATAAGAGCGATCGCCCCGAATAATCGGGCAACGGGACCGTAGCGCACCTCCAGGATATCGCCGATTGTATACTGGCCAAAGGTTTGAATTTTTCCAGCCAGAAAATAGATAACAATAATGCCCACCCAGGCTCCTGCTGCCAGCCAAAGCGCTGAAAAACCTGCTTTCGAAGCGAATTCAGCTCCTGCAATAAAAGTTCCGGAGCCAATCCAGGTGCAGATAAGAGTAAAAACCATGACCGAGGTTTTAAGCTGGCGGCCGGCAACCATGAAGTCTTCTTGGCTTTTGACGCGTCTGGCTCTGAAGAAGTTGAAACCGGTCAGGACGATGAGATAGGCGAGGATGATGTAAAGATAGGTTGACATGAAACCCTCCTTTTCATTTCATAGTAATTACGTGTCATAGCATTTACTTGGCCAATAGTCAATTCTGTAGGGGCTTGATTTATCAATCTCAACCTTTCTCTTTCGATTCAAGCTTTATCGAATAGAGGCTGGTGATGTTGGGTTCAGCCATGGTTGTTCCGTAGATGTAATCAGCAACCTCCATAGTCTTGACGTTGTGAGTTATTAAGATGAATTGCGTCTGGTTTTTTATTTTTTTCATCAATTCTAAAAACCTTGCCAGATTGACTTCATCAAGGGCAGCGTCAACTTCATCGAGTACACAGAAGGGAGTGGGTTTGTAACGAAAGAGGGCAAAGAAGAAGGCCAGACTGGTCAAGCATTTTTCTCCTCCGGAGAGAAGAGACAGGCTCTGGACTTTTTTTCCCGGTGGCTGAGCGGCAATATCCACTCCGCTTTCTAAAGGATGACTCGGATCTGCCAGTTTTAACTCCGCAACTCCTCCCTTGAACAACAGGGAGAAAACTTTCTTGAAATTTTTATTCACTTCCCTCAAAGCCTTCATGAATTGATTTTTGCTCTCCTTGTCAATTTTTCTTATTGCTTCTCTGGTTGTATCTATGGATTCTCGCAGGTCTTTCTTCTGCTGCATGAGAAAATCATAGCGTTTTTTTTGGATTGAATACTCTTCTTCTGCCATCAAATTAACGGATTTAATCTTTTCAAGTTTTTCCTCTGTTTCTGCCAGTTTTCCCTCAATTTCTGTATCTGGAATCTTCTCTTCGGGCAGCTCTTTTTTCACTTCTTGAAGAGTTTTTTTAAGATCCTGCCAGCAACTCTCTTCAAGGTTCACTAAATCTCGATCTATCTCAGCTTTGCTGATTTCCCATTGCACTCGCTCTTCCTTTTTGCCTTCATGCTCTTCTCTCAGTTGCTCAATCTTCTTTTCCCTATCGTCCTGCTCTTTTTTCATATTCTGGAGGTGAGATTCGCTCCGAGCAAGCTCTCTTTCTAGTTTTTTCCTTTCTTCTTCAAGGCTTTTTGCTTTTTTAGAAAGGTTCTGGATGTTTTCTTTAAGCTTTAGTTTTTCTTCCTCGCAATTCTTAATTTCTTCCTGAAGAGAGTTCAGTTTGGCTTCCATAGTCTCTTTTCTTTGCTTCTGGGCCTGCAGCCTGTGATTCAGGTTCTTGATTCTTTCCTGGAGGAGGTCGACTCCGGCTTTAAGTTCAAAGAAATTTTTTCGCGTCTTTTCGTCTTGTTCCTGATGGTCTACATATTCTTTTTCTTCATCTTCAATTTTTTTCTTCAAAGCATTTTCTTCTTCCTTCAGTGTTTTTGCTTTGAACGATACAGTATCCATTTTTTTACTAAGAGCTTCTCTGTCTTTGGTAAAGACATCAAGCTCGTTTTTAAGGAGAGAGATGTGAGCTGCGATTCTCTCTTTTTCTGTTTGGTCATACTTATTTTCTTTTTCTGTTTCCTCGATTTTTCTATCCAGCTGGCTCAGAAGAGCAGATTCTCCCTGCAGCTTTTCTTCTAATCTAAGTTTCTGCTCGATTTTTTCTTTGAGTTCAACGCTAAGAGGATTAATCTTTTTATCAATAAGCGCGATGTTCCTCTTTATTTTCTTTATCTCCTGGCTGAGAGTGAAGATTCCTTCTTCTTTCTGGCCCGCTTTTAGAAGTCCGGACGAAAGCAGCAAATCTCCCTCAATAGTTACATAATTAGAAGAAGGAAAGCGAGTCCAGAGCTCGACAGCACTTTTTATATCTTTGACAATGGCTGCTTCCTGAAGATGAGAGAGGTGGTCCTTGATTTTTGGGCGGGGCCGAATGCGAGATTTAAAAAGCCCGACGACTCGCGGATCCTCATAAAGCTTTGAGAAGATGGGAGAGGTTTCTTCTTTTTTCTTGGGCGAGATAAGGAGAAAATTTCCTTTTATCTCTTTCTCGGCCAAAATTTTCATAAAATCTTGAGCATGGATAAGGGTGGCCTTTGATTCTTCCTTCCAGAAAATATCTATTAAGGGGGCATGTTCATCATCAGTTTCGATTAAATCAGCCAAGAGGCCCAGGGCATCAGGGATGTCTTTCGAAAAATCTGTACTTCTCTCTTTTTTTGCCAGTTTTTCGAGCGCCCGGAGATGATGGGTTTCCTGCTCTTTTTTTTCCTCTAGTTCATAGATTTTATTCTGAAGGCTTTGAGATAAGGAGAGCACTCCATCCAGCTCATTTTGACGAGCAGCCATTTCATTTCTCTTCTCATCTTTTAGCTTTTGAGCCTGGACGAGTTCCTTCTGGTTTTGCTCCAGTTTGTTCTGCTTCTGCTTGAGAAGCGCATGTTCTTTTGAAAGCTGAATCTTGAGTTTTTCTTCCTGACGCTGGATCAGCTCTTTTTCTTTTTCAACTTTAACTCCCTCATTTTTTGTCTCTGTGTGAGAAGAGAGCTTTTCAAAATATTCAGTCCTCAGTGCTTCAAGCTTTTTCCCCCAGCTCGCCAGTTTTTCCTGGGATATCTGGTTTGCCTGGTCTGCCCTCTTCAAGGCTTGTTGTTTTTGCTTTTGTGTCTGACCGAGGGTTATCAGATTCTCCTCAACTTCAGCCCTTTCCTTATCAACATGGAGGAGTTCCTTTTCATGCTCTGCTGTGTCTTCTATGGCTTCATTCTTTTTTTCCTCGAAGAACTCAATTCTTCTTTCTTCTTTTTCTTTATCTGTTTCGACTCGGGAGACCTGCGAACTTAGGGTAAAAAGGTTTTTCTGTCCCTCCTTAATATATTTTTCAAGGTCCCATACTTCTCTTCTTTTTTGCCCCAGGTTTTTCTCCTCGGCCTTAAGCAGAGAGATGAACTCCTTCTCCTGACTTAAGGAATTCTCATAGGAGAGTGTAATTTCTTGTAGGCTCTTTTCAAGCTGTAAGATTTTTTTCCGGTAATTGAGGGAATTCAGTTGGCGGATTTTTTCCCTTAGTTTTCTGTATTTTATGGCAGCGCCAGCCTGTCTTTTAAGAGAATTTTTTGCTGTAGACACTTCGGCAATGATGTCTTCTAATCTGATCAGATTTTGTTCGCTGTTCTCCAGCTTGTTCTGAGTCTGCCTTTTCTTGTCTTTGTAGAAAGCTGTGCCTGCAGCTTCTTCCAGGAACAGCCTTTTCTCTACAGGCTTGGAAGTGAGAAAAAGCCCGATCTGTCCCTGCTCGATAACAAAATATTCTTTTTCAGCAATGTCTCTTTTCCAGAGGGAGTCCTGGATATCCTTCAGCCTGACCTGTTTGCCGTTAAGCCTGTATTCGCTCTCGCCAGAGCGGAAAAATCGATGGTTTATGATGAGTTCCTCATCATCGTCTCTCAGGGAGAGAACAACATCAGCCATTCCCAAGGGAGGTTTCTCTGTGTTCCCGTTGAATATGACATCGCCGCTCCTCTCTCCTTTCAGATACTTTGACCTCTGTCCACCTAGGGCCCAAAGGAGGGCGTCGACGATGTTGCTCTTTCCTGTGCCGTTAGGGCCGATGATGGCGGTTATTCCGGGGTGGAGGAGGATTTTTGTTCTTTCCGGAAAAGATTTGAATCCTTGGAGTTCTATCTTTTTGATGATCATGTTTTGATAATCATGTTCTGAGCTGTTTAATAAATAGCTATTTTATCTAATTAAAATTGATTGTCAAAGAGCCCTATAAAGGCAAAAGAGATTTGACCCAATTTAAAAATCGATCTGTATGCTTGGCTAAAGATTCTGCTTCACGCTTTGTAAAGAGTCTTCCTTCATATTCAACTATGTTTTTCATCGAAATAAGCCTGCGCAGGTGTTTGGCTTTTGCTTCAGTATCATCTCTTATCATCATTGATGTTAATAATCTTAGAGCATCGTCATGTTTGGGACTTATGCTTCTCAGTCCGAAATGGAAAGTTAATAAAGCATCATTGGCTGATATACCAGCGTGAATGGCATTGAGTGCAGCCGCATTCCATTTTTCTTTTCTTAAACTTTCCTGCATTATTTCAAAAAATTCATAAGCTTTCTTAAGGAAATTCATATAGTCTTCTTTAGAAATTTTTCGTACTCTAACCTTATTGGTCATTTTATTTCCCTGAGGCTTTTACCGAACAACAATTTATTTTTTTTCTCGATGCTCAATAAGAACGAATCATTTTTATCTTTTTTTTTGAGAAATTCGTTTTTCTTCATTATCAATAAAGAAGCCCTATTGCCAAAAATTCTTTCTATGTTAGCTTCTGATAGTGCAATTTCTTTTTTAAATTTCTTTAAATCTTTATCATCAGGGAGTATAAACAATAGATCAAAATCGCTATCAGGACGAGCTTTTTCTTTTTCTATCTGACTGCCGAATAAAACAATACTGAGGGGCTTTATATCTGAGAGATTTTCAAGAAGTAATTTTTTAAGCAAAGAGAATAATTTACTCTCTTTTGCGAATAGAGGAATAAAAAAATCTTTGGCCAGAATATGCTGTTTATTGAGTGAGTAAAGAATTGACCGACCTGCTTTTCTCATTCGAATCAGACCATGCTGAGAAAGATCTTGTAGAGAACGACTGCAAATTACATGGGAAATTCTCACTGCTTTGGCTATTTCACGGCCACTCAACTCAGCATCTGTTCTGGTGAGAAAGCGAAGTACTTTTAATTTTGAGAATTGATCAAAAATACTGTTTAAAGGTTCGATTAATTTCATAGTTAAACTCCACTTTTTATGGAAACTAAAGTTACCATATGGAAACTAAAGTTACCATATATTTAGAATGATGTCAATTTTTTATTGATGTTTGTAAGCATCTTTTTTTCCGTGATAGTGAGTAAACGATCAGGCTGGGTGTTTCGAAAACACGCGGGATTTCCCCAGCGAGGAAATCCCGCTCGGATACAGGCTTCGCTCTCTTATATCTATTAAAGAGATTGCTTTGTCGCTACGCTCCTCGCAACGCCCGCTCAGCCCTCCTCACGGTTTTCTCCAACACCCAGCCTGATCAGTGTTTATGGCTTTAGGAGCCTAAATATTTCACGGAAAAAAAGATGCTTTCTTGATTTTAATATTAAGAAATTTTCATATTCTTTATCAGTCAAAATAAGCATTGTGAATTTAGCATTATAATCTCGCAACTTTGGCGAAAAAACCATAATTTTAGATGGGAGAAAAACAACACTTTTTGGATCTATTTAGAATGTGTCATAAATTTTGTTTAAATTCTTAGAAATTAACCTATGATTATCTAAAAAAGACTGCCTTGACAGCTAGAGCTAATTCAATTATTTTCTATTTGTTCAGCAGTAAAAGCTTCAAAAGAGCCAGTGTAGCTCAGTGGTAGAGCAACTGATTCGTAATCAGTAGGTCGGGGGTTCGAATCCCCCTGCTGGCTCCACCTTTTCCCCCTGTAAACCTTGTTTTCCCTCAAGTATCATTAGCAATTATTAAGCGAGTTTATGCAAAATTAGCATTTGTGATACGGGGATTCGAAATTTGACAAATAATCATTAATCTAATAATAAGGTCAATATCAAGGAAGATTTATGCCTTAAAAAAGGAGGTGATAATAAGGGAAGCAAAAATTATGGAAAAAATTTTCAAAGGAGAAGATTGATGAAAGGAAAGATTTTAATTTTTTTATTTGTGAGCCTTGTGGTTAGTACATGCCCATTAGCCACTTTAGCTCGAGCGGGAGAAGTTCATCATTTAAATGAATTTGTTGGAGACTGGACTTATTCCGTTTATGTTAAACAACCGGGAATAACGAGTATGTCTTTTGGTAAAGCAAATATAAAATTGACTGATCCAAATACTATCAGCTCCAAATTTGGAAGTCACGATATAGATTTTATCCTTGAATACAGCCCATCGAAGAAAAATTACTTGCTTACCTACAGTTTTAAGCAGCAGGGATATGCTAAGCCCTTACTTTCGGTTGATAAAATAGAATTAATCTATTCAGAGGAAGGAGGCTACACAGGTAGAGAAACTAACGAAGAAGAAAAATGGAATCTTGAAGTAACGATAAAACCTGGAGAAGGTAAATTTGATTGTAATATTTTATCAACAGTTGGGGGACAAACGTTTGAGCATAATCTGAACTGCTGGAAGTCCAAGTCTTAAACTAAAGAGAAAATTATAAAACAAGAAACTCCTCGACCCCTGGAACGACACTGGCCCTGGTATCCGCTGAGGTTGAGGACGCCAGGAAAAGAGCGAATATAAAGATAGGTGGGGGAAGGGTAAAAGAAATTTTCAGTATTAATCCTTATATTGTTGACAGGAGGAAAACATGGCTCAAGAGAAGACATTGTACTTTATTAGCCCCGCCGAGGCTCCTGAGATTAGCCAAACGATAGGATTAAGAACTAAAATCCTTACTGGGTTGCATGGTGAGAAAATGATGATGGTTCTTAATACCACGCTGCCAGGCCATACTGTGCCACGACACACTCATTCTCACGAGCAGGTTGGGATTGTATATTCTGGCAAAGCGAGATTGTGCATCGGAGACAAAGAACGCATAGTGCAAAAAGGAGATTTCTATTGCATTCCTTCAAAAGTTCCGCACAGCGATACGTGTATAGGTGAAGAACCATTTGTAATGTTGGATGTTTTCTATCCTGTGAGAGAAGATTTTATAAGGAAGCTCAAACAGCCTTCAGATATATAGTAAGCCAAAAACCCTTAGGTTCTAGATTTACATTCCAAAGATGCTGGGCGTCTGTTGATGCAGTGGATCCGGGATTCTCGTAAAACAGAAAAAATGCAACAAATCTCATTTCAATAGAGAGATGGTTGAGCTGGAGTAGATTCTTAATTCGAGGAATTTGGATTGACAATAGGCCTTAAAGTGGAAAATAACCAAGGAGTAACTTAGGGGCCGTTTTTTTCCTTTATTTTTAATTTGACTATTTCTTGATTGCTTATTAATCTATCGGCTAAGAAGTCGATTTCGGAGAATGGAGGTGACGAGAACTATGAAATACTTTAATAGAGTGATCGCAACTTTGTGCTGTGCGCTGTTCTTGCTGGTGAGCTGCGGCAGTAGAGGAAGCGCACAGTCTGAGGGCCAAACTGTCGGACTTCCGATCGCCTTCGGCCTTCCACGAGTCGTCGCGTTGAATGTTTACATGTCGCGCGGGCTCGTTGTTGAGGCCGTCTACCAGGCAACGGCTTTGTCAGGCGGAGCTAGTTATGGGCGGATTGTCAATACAGGTACGCTCGTGCTCGGGCCAGCTGGCCTGCAGTATCAGCACGGGCCCACGGACCGCCTTGTCTTGAAGCTTGGTACACAGACACACGAGTTCGTGGTAAAAGATGCCCAGGGGAACATGGCAGCAGCGACAGCGACAGCCTGGCTATTCTCGCCACACAGGCTTCATTACACACACCGCATACCTGGCCAGGCCGAGGCCGATATCTCGCTCAGTTTCGACGGGTATCGATTCCAGGCGAAGGTAAAGGGGTGGAGTATGGTCGGCGGTGCCCGCTATACAGTGGATCTAACTGCCTCCGGACAGTCGGCTACAACGAGAGACTACCATGGACAACAGGTGCAAACAGAGTATAATCTCAGTGGCAATGTCCAGAGCGATGGATTCTCTGTAGAAGTCGATGAGCAACACACATTAAGCTTGGCGGCTGCCACGAATCTGAGAATGCCTCAATCCATGCGGGGCAGCGCCAGCCGGTTCAACGGGACGTTGAATAATGTGCTTCGAGTGGGTGAGGACGAGTACAAGTTCGACAGCGTCCAGATTCAGACCGACATGAAAGGCCGCGGCGGTACTGGAAGTGCAGGCGTCACCAACGCGACAGGACAGGTCCTGCTCAACGGCAAACCCTTTGGCCGCTGTGTCCTGCAGTCAGGACAAGTCTTCCTTGCGACCGAAGGCGGCCAGATCCTTCTGGACCTGCCGATCGGGAAAAAATAAGCAATCCTGCTATAGCTTAATTACTGCATCAGGTAATTATATCAAGAGTGATTAATCACTCTTTTATTCCTTTCCCAGCAAGAATCAGCATAAGATTTATCGATCCGGGAAATAGCCGACTAGATAAAGCCTCCCTTCTCCCCAGTCTTAACAATCTTTTAACAAACCTTTAACAAATTTTTGACAACTTTCCTTCTGATAAAGCTTAACTTAGCCATGGAAGAACAAATTATTATAGGAAGAGACAATTAAAATAAGTTCGATCAAGGAGGCTAAGTGATGGCAAAGAACATAGGACGCTATGGCCCATCTCATCCCCATGCAGGGAAACTCGTGGAAAATATTTCCAGACCCGTTGTGAGAGCTACAGGTGCTGCACTGAAATTCTACGATAACAAAAGCCGTTATGCGATGCTGAAGGGCAAGGAAATGCGCGAGCGCCTTAGTAGAGGAAAATCTGTGTATCTGGTTGGCATTGGCCCAAGCGGGCACAACTCGACCGCAGCGCTCGCTGAGGTATCTGCGAAAGATGGAATAAGGCCCATCTTCAATAACGAGGAGGAGAGGTATACGGGAATCAGGCACGAAGACAGGTTTCCAGAGAATTCATTAAGAGAGGTCCTCGGTCTTCTCGAGAAAATGGGGGTGAAGCCTGCCGATGTCCTTGCCGTTGTCGGATCCTGGGATTACCTGGCAGGAATCTCTACGGGCTTTCGAGTTGCTGCAGAGGAAGCACCTGTCAGCCTTAATCTGGCACGCAGGTCCGCCTCTCCTCAAATGAATCTTTGGCATTTCTTGGAGGCGCTCAAAGCTCCAGGTCAGCTCAAGAGCTTTTTTGGGACCAAGAAGAGGGTACCAGTGGTTGGTATGCGTCACCACGACAACCACGCTTACTTTCCGTATGCAGTGTCGCCGTTTGCTGGGAGTCCGGAACCGACCATAATTGTCGTCATAGATGGTTTTGGGGACGACGGTGCAATGTCCACTTATATAGCCAAGCAGGGGAAAGTGGAGCTCTTCCAGAGCTTCCACAATTTATTTGATTCGTTAGGATTCCTTTATGCTGTAATCAGTTCTACACAGGGGGGATGGACAACCCTCAGCAGTGAGGGACGGTTTATGGGAGCCAGCGCTTGGGGGGACACCAATCGTCTCACGAATCCCTATTACAAGCGCCTGCGGCAGATCCTGTACTTCGGTTCTGATGGTCAGGTATGCGTAAATAGATCGTTTATCAACTACCATCGACAGGGGCAACTGAAGCCATATGGCAAGCCGCTCGTGGAAATCATTGGCGAACCGATTCCTGCAGAGAAGATGTGGAATCCTGGTACGGTTCTGAAAATCGACGATATCGAGCTCGCCGAGGTTACACAAGAACGTGTTGACAAGGCTGCAGCGCTCCAGATGGTGTTTGAAGATGCGCTATTCCATATGGTTGACTATCTCATCCAGCACACCTCAAGTCACCAACTTGTGTTCAGCGGGGGGACATCGCTCAACTGTGTTGCCAACATGAACTTGCTGGAAAACTTCGATGAAGCCTACTATCTCCGGAACCTCAGGCAAAAGAATACAAGGCTTCATCTTTGGGTCCCACCCAATCCAAGCGACACGGGCGTTGCGATGGGAGCCTGCTACAATTTCGCTTTGAATCATGGGGCTTCTCTGGGTCCGACTATGAAGCACGCTTTTATATGTGGTAGTGCTCCGTCCAACGGAAGTATTGAGAACGCCATCTCGGAAGCAGATGATACCAAAAGTATCGAGTTAGGAAATATTAGCGACCCAAAAGAGCGAGATAGAATTGCCGATATAGTTGCAAACATTATTGCGCACGACGGGGTACTTGGTCTGTTTCAGGGGGCTAGCGAAACGGGGCCGCGTGCTCTAGGCCATCGGACGATTCTTGCTAATCCGTGCAATCCAGAGACTCTGAAGATACTCAATACTTACGTAAAATATAGGGAGAGCTTTCGTCCGTTAGCTCCGATGCTTACTCTGGAAGAAGCGAAGAACCTCTACTACCTGTCCGAGGGGGCATCTGACGATAACTACAACGCTTACAATTATATGGTGCTTACTGTCAAGGCCAAGGAAGAGTGTTACGGTTTGGTACCCGCAGTCATTCACAGGGATGGTACGAGCCGTATCCAGATTGTTCGGGAGGAAATAGATCCATTTTCTTATGCTATCTTGAAGGCGATAGGGCGCCTATTAGGCGTGGAGGTAGCTGTCAATACGTCATTGAATGTAGGAACCCCCATTGTGCAAACGCCTTCACAAGCTATCAAGGCTTTGCACCGGTCCCGTGGAATGACTGGCTTGTTGCTGGTTGGGGAGAATGGAAAAACGCATCTTGTCTGGCATAATATCGCCAAGCCACCCAAGGATGCTGGGCGCAGGTTGATGCAGTGGATCCGTGAGTGTCGTAGAAAAGAAGAGACAGAAGACCGAATTAACGCCTAAAGACGGTAAACATTAGGTTAGGATTCGAATTACCCTGCTGGCTCTTATTTTTTCTATTCGAAAGGATTATAAGGTATTTTTTCATACCCCTTAGGAAGGTTAAAAGTTTTGGCTGGCACGTCTTTTTTTTCCACTGATACAACTTCTTCCCGCTCTTTTGTCTCTGTCCCCATCATCTTCACCGAGGATATTGTAAGCACCGGATAGCCTTCTATTTTTTTAAATTCTTCAGAAAGACCCTTTGTGAATGGATTTAAAGAGAGAATTGCATCAGAGAATTTTTTATGGGCGCTTAAATCAATTCCTAAATCCCTTGAAGCCCATATTTCCATCTTCATCGGTAGATTCATTTCCATCATGGAGATTTCGACTTCGACTAAAAATTTTTGACACAACCAGTCTCTGATGGTGTGTGTTTCAGCTGTTTCTCTAACTGACGAGGATTTTGTCTGCATTACGTCCATCATTTGTTTTGCCTCGGGAGGGAATACCATATCAATTTCGACGGGCAAATCAATCTCAGAATAAGTCTTTGTGGAATGATCAATCGTATAGATCTTGTTCAGATCGAGCCTGACGATAATTGAACTTTCAGCCATATCCTCCCTCATTTTGTCTTTTGCTATCCATGTTATCCCTTCTTCATATCTTGCAGGTTGCGGCTGGCCCATGACAGTGGATTCGGTGTGTTTGCTTTTTTTGATGATGATATCTGCTTCTGCCATGTTAGGGAAGAGAAGCATGGAGAAAGCGAAAAGCGAGGCTATTATCCACATGATATTTTTCTTTGACATAGGTACTACTCCTTGGCGAATCTTTGTTTACTTTATCTTATTTTTCTCCTGAAAGCAATTTTTTTGATGTTAAGTGGATGTCGATTTTAAATAAATTCTTTGTTTTAAATTCCACTGGACATTGACAATTCAGCAAACCGTCATTATAATATATATGAATCTGCTGGCTGGAGAGGATCCTCCTTAGCCCCGCTTCCTTTTCCAAACCTTGGC